>Ga0123342_1002148_pt1 | contig 33043 bp, 13 predicted proteins | sample Turbeawhitnodule_FD_89960 | JGI IMG/M metagenome (GOLD analysis project Ga0123342, IMG submission 89960) | Root nodule microbial communities of legume samples collected from Mexico - Turtle bean Mexico white nodule | ecosystem: Host-associated > Plants > Roots > Nodule | place: Mexico: Nepantla... | reverse complement strand
TCTCGGCCCACGGCCGGTCTACCAAGTCTTCAAAGGTCTTGGCCAGGTTCTCATGGTCTCGGTCAGGCTGACACGGCATCGGGCAGCCGGGTGGGTCCCGATCTCTCCCCGTACCGGTACAATAACAAAAACTACTTCACTAGTATAAAAAAAAAACTACATGTTTACTTTTTACTTTGAAAATCACATTACATACTTAATTAATAAACTAAAAATAAACATTTTTTTATTTTATGAATGAATAAACTCATTATTAATACTTGCTAATGTTAATATTATATATATATATATGTATATTAATAAATTAAACTTACTTCCTGTTTTTTCATATATTATCATGTATTAATTAGGTTGAGTTTTACGTTAGTAATAAGTAATTATGATAAAAGTGGATACAAACTTAAGTTAACCTTACTGTTGATTTAAGTAAGCGTAGGAACAAAATATGTATAAAAATGGATAAGTTTGATAAAATGTGACTTGTTGAATTAAGCAACTTCTAAAACAAAGTTTTCTCAATTAAGTTAAAATCAAACAAAGACCATAATACTTTTTTTATTATGACCCATGAATGCATAAATAGTTTTATAACAAAAAAAATAACTTCTAGTTTTGAGATAAAAGATTAAAAAATCAAAGACTAATGTTAGAAAAGTGTTCATCCAGGGATTATTTGCAATCAACACTTTTCTTATAAATTTCTATTTTATAATAAACTTTTGTAGCATATTTTTAATATAATGAGAGTGACAATGTTTATTATGATCTGGTTGGACGAAATGGGAACTTTCAAAGAACTTGGTATGAGTTTAGTGATTAAAGCTTATTTTTTTATTGATGGTGTCCAAATGAGTGTAGTGAGCAAATCACAAACGTCTAAATTCACATTATCATTAGTTATAGTTTTTTTTTGCACTCTTTGTTGAGATGAGGTCGGCCAAAATCTAGTAGGCTCCGAGTGGTCTCTCTTCAAATTCTAGTTATTCAACTTTCAAGGAATAAGAGAAACTCCACCTGCAGAAAATATCCTGACGCTCAAGTTATTAAGAACATCAAATTTTGGGTACATAGTGAATATAGTGCTAAAATTCGAGTTGAGATTACTCACCGTGAGTAGTCATTTGTTTATAAGTCTTTATGAGCTTAGATTTTTTACACTAATTTTTCTAGATTTTAATGTGGCATACCACAATATTCTTTCATAAAATGTGAATATCGTGTATATAAATAGGAGTATTCTGGAACATAATCAACGCATTTATGTAGTATAAGAAAGGTTTTTGTGCAAGTAAATCAGAGAGCATTCAAAGAGGTCAAGATATTGTGCATTAAAAATTGTTAATGGTTTTGCTAATATTGCATTAATCGTGCTATATCGAGATTTATTCCCTGATATTATTTTTAACGAAACTTTAATTGACCTTTACAATAGATGTCATACGAGAGATTTAATAGTATTTTATTGATTTTCCTTCTTCCTTGGTTAATTTGGCAAATTGGGTTTAGGCCCATCTTACCTTAGATCTCGATTGGGAAACTTGTTCCGGTACTATCAATATAGTCTCACATCGCTCAAGAGTCGAGACCAATGGCAGTTTATATATTCCTTCCTCTTCCAATCCACCAAAGCATCTTTTAAGGACAAAACTATGACAAAACACCTACCTCCAAAGTGGACAATACCTAGAATGTGGTGATTAACCCTAGTAATGTTATCTCTTGGACTTGAGGTCGGAACAATGTAGAAATTTAGAAACCATAGTTGAGATCGTTGCTTTATGTTAATCAGAGAAAGTGGCATGCATTTTCGAGGGGAACAAGTCAAGTTATGGTGTTGTGGAAGATTTTGGAATGGAGAAAAGTAGTGACGAGGAACGGGTTTTGCCTGTGTTACCACCCTCAATGCATGGTCCATTGAAGATTGCATGGAGTGAATAAGATTTTTTAAAGAATGCAACGAGCGGAGTGGAATTTGGGAATAGTCTAGAGAAACATAATGTTTTTTATGTGCTCAAAGTTCTCTCAAAGATTGGTAACGAAAATAAGGAAAAATAATTGATGATATTAGTTTGCCTAAAGTCCCCGAAGCTTGTGGGATCACTTTCGTCGACCAATATGGCGGCGGGAAGGGGAAAACTATTTGGATATTGTTTCCCACTAAACGATTCGTTTTTTTTTTTGGAAAAACATAGTTGTGACCATTTAGTATAGCGAGAATTGACCTTAACGATGCTTTCCTTCGGACTTGAGGTCAGAACAGTGACATCGTCTGTGGGAACGAAAATGTGTCCCAAGCCCTTCAGCTAGTCGGGAATCCACTCCCCTTAAACCTAGAATGGGGCTTGTTCCGGTAGCGCCAATATAATCCTGCATGGCTCAGGAGTCGAGGCGAAAGACAATTCATATACTATTTTCTCCTCCAATCCACTGAGGCGCCTTTTATGGGCAAAATTGTGATGGAACACCGACCTCCAAAGCGGACAATACATCTTGGTAATTGACGCTAGTGATGCTATATCTCAGAGTAAAGGTCGAAACAAAGTAGAAAATTTAGAAACCTTTGTTGGGAACGTTGGTTTATGTGAATCCGAGAAAGTGACATGCATTGTCGAGGGGAGCAAGTCAAGTTATGGTGTTGTGGAAGATTCTGGAATAGATAAAAGTAGTGACGAGGAACGAGTGTTGTCTGTGTTGCCATCCTTAATGAGTGGTCCATTGAAGATCGCAACAATTGTATCAAATTGAAGAATGCAATGAGTGGTATGGAATATAGGAAAAGTCAAGACAAAAAGAATGTGTTTGATGTGTTCGATGGTCTCTCAGAGATTATTAACAAAAAGTAGGAAAATCTTGAGGATATTAGTTTGTCTGAAGTCGCCGAAGTTGTTGGGATAACGTTTCCTCAGCCAGGGAGGTGGTCAGAAGGGGAAAACTGTGAAAACTATTCGGATCTTGTTTCCCACTAAACGATCCAATTCTTTTTGGAAAAACATAGTTATGACCATTTAGTATAGCGAGAATTGACCTCAGCGATACTTTATTTCGGACTTGAGGTCGAAACAGTGGCGTCGTCTGTGGGAACGAAAATGTGTCCCAAGCCCTTCAGCTAGTGGGCAATCCAATCCCCTTAGACCTAGATTGGGGCTTGTTCCGGTAGCGCCAATATAGTCGCTTAGTAGTCGATGCCAAGGGCAATTTTGTATACTTTTTCCTCTTCCAATCTACTGAGGCGCTTTTTATGAACAAAATTGTGATGGAACACCGACCTCCAAAGCGGAAAATACATCGTGGTAATTGACCATAGTGATGTTATATCTCATATTTGAGGTCGAAACAATGTAGAAAATTTATAAATCTTTGTTGCAAACGTTGGTTTATGTGAATCTGAGAAAGTGATATGCATTGTCGAGGGGAGCAAGTCAAGTTATGGTGTTGTGGAAGATTCTGGAATCGAGAAAAGCAGTGACAAGGAACATGTGTTGCTAAGAATGTGTTTGATGTGTTCAGAGGTCTCTCAGATATTAGTAACAAAAAGGAGTAAAATCTTGAGGATATTAGTTTGTCTGAAGTCACTGAAGCTGTTGGGATCACTTTTCCTCAGCCAAGGAGGTGGCCGGAAAGGGAAAACTGTGAAAACTATTCGGATCTTGTTTTCCACTAAACGATCTGATTTTTTTGGGAAAAACATAGTTATGACCATTTAGTATAGCGAGAATTGACCTTAGCGATGTTTTCTTTCGAACTTGAGGTCGAAACAGTGACGCTGTCTGTGGGAACGAAAATGTGTCCCAAGCCCTTCAGCTAGTGGAGAATCCATTCCCCTTAGACCTAGACTGGGATTGTTCCGGTAGCACCAATATAGTCACACATCACTCAGGATTCGAGGCCAAGGGCAATTTATATACTCTTCCTCTTCCAATCCACTGAGGTGCCTTTTATGGACAAAACTGTGATGGAACACCGACTTCCAAAACGGACAATACATCGGATGTGGTAATTGACCCTAGTGATACTACATCTCAGAGTTGAGGTCGAAACATTGTAGAAAAATTAGAAACCATAGTTGGGAACGTTAGTTTATGTGAATCCGAGAAAGTGGCATGCATTGTCGAGGGGAGCAAGTCAAGTTATGGTGTTGTGGAAGATTTTAGAATCGAGAAAAGCAGTGACGAGGAAAGGGTGTTACCTGTGTTGTCATCCTCAATGTGTGCTCCATTGAAGATTGCAACAATTGTATGAGATTAAGGATGCAGCGAGTTGTTTGGAATTTAGGAAAAGTCAAAACAAAAAGAATGTATTTGATGTGCTCATAGGTCTATGAGAGATTAGTAACAAAGACGAGGAAAATCTTGAGGATATTAGTTTGTCTGAAGTCACTGAAGTTGTTCCTCAGCCAAGGAGGTGGCCGAAATGAAAAAATTGTGAAAACTATTTGAATCTTGTTTCCCACTGAATGATAAGATTTTTTAGAAAAACATAGTTTTAACTATTTAGTATAGCAAAATTGACCATAGCGATGTTATCTGTCGGACTTGAGGTTGGAACAGTGGCGTTGTTTGTGGGAATGAAAATGTGTACCAAGCCCTTTAGCTAGTGAGAAATCCACTCCCCTTAAACCTCGAATGGGGGGCTTGGTTCGATACTGCCAATATAGTCCCACATCGCTCATGAGTCGACGCCAAGGGCAATTTATATACTCATTCCTCCTTTAACCCACAAAGGCACCTTTTAAGGACAAAATTGTGACGAAGCACTGACATCCAAAGCGGACAATAACTCGGATGTGGTTATTGACCTTAGTGATGCTATCTCTCGAACTTGAGGTAAAAAAGGTGTAGAAAATTTAGAAACCTTAGTTGGAAACGTTGTTTATGTGAATCCGAGAAAGTGGCATGCATTGTCGAGGTGAGCAAGTGAATTTATGGTGTTGTAGAAGATTATGGAATGGAGAAGAGTAGTGGCGAGGAACGAGTGTTGTCGTTATAGATTGCAGCGAGTGAATCAGAATGTTTGAAGAATGTAGCAAGTGGAGTGGAATTTGGGAATAGTCGGGAGAAAAAGAATGTGTTTTATGTGTTGAGAGTTCTCTCATAGATTAGTAACAAAGATGAGAAAATCTTAACGATATTAGTTTTTTTGAAGTCGTCGAAGCTTGTGGGATCACTTTTCCTTGGCCAAGGTGGTGGCCGAAAGGGAAAAACTGTGAAAAGAATTATGATCTTGTTTCCCACTAAAGGATCTATTTTTTTTTGGAAAAACATAGTTTTGACCATTTAGCATAGCAGAAATTGATCTTAGCAATGTTATCTCTCGGACTTGAGGTCAGAACAGTGCCACCATCTGTGGGAATGAAAATGTGTCCCAAGTCCTTCATCCAATGGGGAATCCACTCGCCTTAGACCATGATTGGGAGGCTTATTTTGGTACTGCCAATATTGTCCCACATTGCTCAGGAGTTGAGGCCAATGACAGTTTATGTACTCCTTCCTTTTCCAACCCACTGAGACGCCTTTTAAGGACAAAACCATGATGGAGCATCGACCTCCAAAGCGGACAATATCTCGGATGCGGTGATTGACTCTAGCGATGTTATCTCTCGGATTTGAGGTCAGAACAGTAACCATGCGGTAATGTGTGACTTTTAAGTTCAATATTTTATGTGCAATGTCATCTTAACAATTATTTTGATGAAGATTTTTAATGATTCTTCCTTCTCTTGCTCGATATAAACAAAAAATATTAAAGTAAAATTACGTGGTCGACTTATCATAAATTGCAAATTGAATTTGTTCATGGATGTGCCGAAGCAGTTGATGGAATGGGGAGGAAGTCTCATAAACCAACTGAGGGTTTCCCCTTTAAGAGGTGTGGGGTATACTCGACAAAATATGACATCATTTGTGGCATATAGGCTTAATTGAGTCACTTAGACATTTATATGCTCGTGAATGTTAATGGTGAGACTTTTTCATCTAGTAAACAAAATAGTCTCCATGATTCCTTAAAGAATATGATGTATGTGATGTTGGTACAAAATCTTGAAGTTTAAAATTTCGATTATTAGAAGTTTGAAAATTCGATGATTTCAATCACAATATGCTACATGGATGATGATGGAAGTGTTAAAGATGTTGATGTTGAGTTTGTATTGTAACTTGTGGCATAATTATGTAGGGAGTGACTTATGCATCATTGGTCTTATTTTGTTAAATCCACAATTCCCTTCGAAGTGTTTTAACCCTGTTTAAAATGTTAATTTTTGTTTTAATGAATAATCTTGTAATCTCTTAAAATATTTGTAGACTTGGTGAGTTCAAAGAACGTTTTAATCTATTAAAATTATTTATTACAAGTAACATTAATGTCATGTAACAGATATCAGGTGAGATAAATTGTATTCAAATCATTATATTTAACAACAAGATACATTACACAACAATATCTCACATCTTGTTATAAATATTATTTAAAATAGTTATATAATTTTATAAATGTTTCTCATATCCATGACATGTGTAATTGAAACTTGTTGAGATTTATAAAAGTAAACAAAAGTTCATGTCATTAAGAAACTGACAATCCTAAATAAATCACCACAATATACACACATTATATGCATAATTGATTGAAGTATTTGACAAAAAACCATGCCTAATAATACATTTAACAAGTGCATCTTAGTATACCTAAACAAACGGGCTAACAACGTGTTGTCTAGTTCAGCCTTGGCCCATAAGAACATTAGGACCAACTAGACTAGGTCAAAAAACTCATTTTTGTATAAGGTACTACTTTTTAAACCTCGTATGACCTAAATCATAAACAATGTGAGTTGATATGTTGGGCTAGACTTATTTTGATGAATATAGTAATCTAATTTGTTGTTGAAACAAATAATTGACCAACTATAGATTTTAAAGAGTTATGATAATCTATATATTTTAAGAAAGGTTAAACGAAATGGAAAAAATTAATTAGTGTTGGATAGAGCGTTTACCACTGAACCAAAAGTTAAAACTGCTGGTGAGAGCACAATTTCTTCTACTTAATAATGTAGCAATCAAAACGTCACGATTTGATTGTGACTTGACCAATGCAAGTTTTTCAATTTGTAAACTAAATATTATTCTATAAAGAGTAATTTCTCTAGGGTCATGGGCATGATTTTCCCCTTCCCACGAAAAAAAAGAAGCTTTTATAATGAAAATTATTGGATCCTTTAGGATAAAAATCCCACATCCTTTGTATGATTGAAGTTTTAATAGTTGGAATTCGGTTTGCTAGTGTCAACAACATCGTTTGAAGCCCTCAATTTTTGTTCAATCGTTGTGCCCTCTTTAGAGAATAATGCTTTGAGCCACTTATGACTAGGACAAGTCAAAGATTGAGGTGAGTTACAATATGAGCTTTACTTCTCCTTAAAAAAAAAAAAAAAAATATCAAACTAAGAATACAATCACATTAATACCATAAATGTAACAATGATAAATAAGAGACACATTAACTAATTTTGAATAAATTTGAGATCAAATTAAGAATTTTAAATAAATTGAAGATAAATTAAGAATGTTAAAAATTACGAGATTATATTAAAAATAAATAAATATAAGAACTAAAAACTAATTTAACTCAAAAAGAAAAATTCAACTATAAGTTAGGAATATTATTTAATTATGATCAAATTATTATTTTCGTAAACTATCTCGAATTAAGATAGAATGACTATTTAGCAAATATTAATTTATCGAAATGGACTGTTTTCTATATAAATTAAAAGAAAAAATTCAAATAAAATATTTTTGAATTATTTTTCAATTTTTAATTGGAATATTTTGAGTTATTTTTTTTAAATATTCTGCTCTTTTAATAGATTGTTGATCTTGATTTAAAATTTACATTAATATATTGAAAGAAATTCCGAATAATTAAAAACGCTTTAATTACAGTATAATATTGATTACAAGTCTAAAGTATATTTTACATCTCCAAAAAACTATTCCATTGATATAACACTGACTAATTTTGTTTTTAAAAATATAGACATAATTTATAACTTTATTAAACTACTAACGATAATTCTCAACACACTATTTAAATAACCAAATACTATTTTTAATTATATATATATGTATACTTTAAATAAATATATTTGGTTTAAAATTTGATCACAATTAAAAGAAATGACATGTAACTAAATATTATACCAAAATTATGAAAAAAAGTAGGAAAGGCGAAAATTCATTCACAATCAAAGAGACACCAGAATTGTAAATTAGTTTTAACTTTAATTTTTTAGTACAATTTCGTATGGTTTCTAATAAAAAAAGGTTTCCTTTTAAATTTTTAAACCAAAATTAACACTAATTACAAATTATTTTAAATAAACAAAACTTATAATACTAATTCTGTTTTTACGGTTTTTTTTTTAAAAAAAAAATAACAAAGACAGAAGATGAAAAAAATGAGAGATATAACGTAGATACTACAAATAATGTAGAATATTTTTTTTTTAAGGAAGACAAATCAAAATGCATATACTTTCTAATATTAAAAAATATAAAGTACACAATGATTAATTAAATATTATCCAGATCCACTGTCTTCCTTAATACAGTCGTGATTAAATGCTAGGGTGACAAAGTGGGACAAGCCGTGTGGGCCGATCGCGGTCCGTTAAAAAAAATGCAGGGCAGATTATTTTTTTCAATCTGTTGGTTTGTTTAGGCCCGTTCTACATAATTCACAGTCTGTACAGGTCAAGGGTGGGACGGGGTAGTTGACCCGCATAACTTATAAAATGTAGAATTTTTTTTTCTATACCTCCATGTTTTTTTCACGCAGCTTCATATTTCACATTTTAAAATTTTTAATAACATTTACTACGCATGTATTGTGAAAATAGTATTATGAGACTATTTATCTAATGCATCTAAATAATAAAAATTCAAAATTTGTATTCAAAAAATTATTATTTTTTTAAAATATTTCTTATGCGGAATGACCCATAAACCTACGGACCAACTCTTATGTTAGACGGACTACAAAAATTAATCCACAGATTCTATATAGGACGAGCCAACCCAACCCGCTTTTTATATACCAAGTACGAGGCGGACCTATGCAAGAAGGGACCGTGCACGTTGCCACCCTAAAAAATATGTATTTTATGTAAAAATATTAGTGAATATCATGAATTTTTGTTTATAAAAAATATTTAAAAATATGAATACAATGTGGATGTTAAAAACTATTAAAAGTGATAAGGGTTAGTTTATTCTTATATGAATGATAAGGAGAAGTCACTTTCATTTCTTGTTTTGTCAATTCAACAAATTTTATTTCTTGTTGGGTATTGAATCAATGGATTGCTCACTCTTTTTTCTTCTCCTTCACTTTAAACATTTTTCTTGAATGAGTAATTGATTCCACGTGACCTTGTCCACCTTCCAACACACTTCTCATAAATACTATTTAGGTAAGTTATAAGTTTAAAAACTCAATTTTATAGGAAGTTTCTATTCAAATATGCTAAAATGTCGTAAAATTTAAAATATTAAATTCTTAAATAAAGTATGAATTACAAAAATAAAAAAATATTTGTCTATTTTAAATGTCTTTTTTCAAGTCTATAATATCATTCAAATAAAAAAATTAAATCAATTTTTAAAACTTTAAAACAAATAATAATAATTCAAGATAAAAAACAATAAAATAAAATAAATAAATGTAAAGCAAAACATTATTAATACATGAATATTAGTTTATTTGACATTAATTGTTCAGTTTAATATTTAATTTAATGCACGAAGCTTACCTACACTAGTACTATTAATACTTTTAATATTTCTTTAATTATATTTATAATTTTATTATAGTAATATACATCTTATCTTATTTATGCATGCTGTCAAATTAAAACTCTATAAACATTTGAAAATAATACCTATAATGGTGTAAATTGCTACAAAAAAGTTATCCTTAATATATACTTTTAGAATAAAAAAAATAGAGTAATTTATACTCGTATTTTTTAACCAAAAATAACTTAATATAAAATATTAGTTTTTTAACATGAAAGAAGTATTTTTTAAATTGACTTTCCATAAATCGACACAATAATTACTCTATTATCTATAAGTCCTCTGTAAATATCGTATTTAATTGCGTTGAAAATTTAAAATTTATTAATGCAACACATGACACATACAAGTGACATTATGCATTTAATTAATATATTTAAAGCAAGATAAGATAATTTTTTTTGATAAGAGAGATATTTTAATTCTAATTTATATAAAGAGAATTTTTCATTATAATTGTTTTTTTATACAAATTTTTTATTTTATTTTTATTTAATATATCCCATTTTATTAATACAATGTAATATTTTATATGAATTATTTAAAAAGTAAAATTTAAAAAGCAAAATTATTTTTTAATTTTTTAAATTAATATTAATATACAATTTTTATAAGTAAAGTGACTTTCTAATTTTTTCTTAATTTCTTATTTTAAAACACCAACAAAAAAAATATACTTTTGCACGTTCCCATCAAATTTCAAATATCAAATAAAATAATTTTTACTTTTAATTTTTTTATTCAAGTTTTTCAATTTGACTCATCTAAAATTATATATGGAATATTAAATTTTTATCATAGTAAAAATAATTTATTTTCTTATGCCGAAAGCCATTTTGATAAAAGATTTAAGAAATTATAAGAAATTAAAATTATATATGGAATATTAAATTTTTATCATAGTAAAAATAATTTATTTTCTTATGCCGAAAGCCATTTTGATAAAAGATTTAAGAAATGTATTTGTTAATGTTGATTACGGAAACATCAATTTGACGATATTTTGATTACATTTTATATTATTTCATTGCTCGTTTCTCACTGTTACGCTCTTCCACTTCACGCTTTTCATTTTCTGGCATTTATTAAACATTAATTCCGTATGGATTTGTAGTCTCTGAGATGCAGTTTTCAATGTGGGACTTAAATTCTTCTTTTTGTGTTGCCTAGAGTAAATTCTTCTGAATTTTTTTTACTAAACCTAATAATGTTACTTTGAAATTACAGATATACATTTATTGTGGTATGATAGTAAGATAACCCATTTTGTGGTTACTTATTTTGTTCGTTGTTAGAAGTTAATGGTAAGTTGAGTGTGAGATTGAAATAGGTGAATATATTAATTGAGAGATGGTGTAAGATTGTTGATATGGTATGATAAAAGAGGCACTATACTTTACCAACTTTTTTCGGTTCATTGATGGTCACTGCCAGCAAAAGCGAGCCCACAAGCATATGCTGATGGTAATGGCAATCACAATGCCATAAGCATTCATCTAATCTTCTCTGTTACTCCGCTTGCCAATATCATTACATCACACTCTCATTAACTCCTTTTTTTTTATATATATATAAAAGCCATTAACAACCCAACAATCTTGATTTGTTTATCATTATTACTTTTATTCCATCAGAGACATGGGATTTGGCAACCTCAAAAACCAGGTTGTTCAAAACCCTTTTGAATTCCAATCTTTTTGTTCAAACCCTTTTTGAGTTCTCTCTCTGTATTTTTTTTTTTGTTAAAATAAATAAAGTGGTGCTCAAAAGAATCTAGGACTATATATTAATTACAAACGTTGTCGTCATTTTGTACCAGCTTGTCGTGAGCTAGATGCGTGTTGAACATGCGTTTAATCCTTTTCTTCCATCACTTGCATTGAATGTCCTTCGGTACAACAAAAGGGTATTCAGATTTGTGTTCTGCTCTATGGTTCTGGTGGAGCTCCAGAGGTGTTGTGTTTGAAGGTACGAGATAGTCGGTCTATGTTTTTTGCTGTTCTTTGTTTGTGTTTTTAGCCCCTATTGTTCGGTGATAGACTAGTAGAAATTCATTGCTTTCTTTTCCTTTTCTTGCATGTACCAGTGTTCTTCCTTTCATAAAATCGCAGGGTTGAAAAGAGAAAAAATTGAGGGGAAAGGGAAAGATACTGTTGGAAACATGTGGGATTGCAGAGAAATTTGTTTATTTGTCTGTGCTTTAACAATCTTGCCCTTGGTATGTTTTTCTGCCAACTTTGTTCCTCTGGATAATTACCTTATAGACTGTGGAGCATCAACCGATACTTCTATAGATAGCCGCAATTTCACCGCGGATAGTTTCTACAAGAATTTCCTTTCCACCCAACAAGATATTCTTGCGAGTACCTCCTTAAAATCAATAACTTCCTCCAGTGAATCGCCTCTTTATGCAACCGCAAGAATTTTCACAGCACCCTCAAAGTACACATTTCCGATTAAAAAAAGGGGGAGACATTGGATCCGGCTTTATTTCTTTCCATTTGCATATGAGAAGTACGATTTGAGTGCAGCAAATTTCGTTGTTTCCACCCAGGACTATAATCTTCTGAGTGATTTTAGTGTGCAGAAAAACCCTGTTATGAAGGAGTACTCTTTAGATGTAAATTCAGACACCCTAGTTATCACCTTTGCCCCATCTGAAAATTCCATTGCTTTCGTGAATGCCATTGAAGTTGTTTCGGTCCCTGATGACCTCATTATTGATGAGGGTTTCGCCCTATATCCAGCAGGATCCTACTCTGGCTTACTTACACAGGCACTGGAGACAGTTTTCAGGGTTAACATGGGTGGTCCAACTGTCTCCTCTGGCAATGACACGCTTCAACGAACTTGGGTTACTGACGAAAAATTCCTTATACAACCTAACCTGGCCACTAATTTTTCAAATATAGGTGCTGTGAAATATGTAAATGGTGGACCAACAGCAAATACTGCTCCACCTTCTGTCTATGGCACTCTAACAGAGATGAATTCAGCAGGTGATCCCCGAAGTAATTTCAATGTGACTTGGCAGTTTGATGTGGAGCCTCAATTTCCGTACCTTGTTCGACTTCACTTTTGTGACATACTCAGCAAAGGCCTCAATGAGCTCTACTTTAATGTTTACATTAACTCCTTGTTGGCTGCTAAGGATCTTGATCTGAGTTCGACAAATAATAATGTTTTGGCTACTCCATTTTTCAAGGACATGGTTACAACCCCAACTGCCAGCACCAAAATGCTTGTAAGCATTGGCCCTTCTGCTGTGAATAGAGATTATCCTAATGCTATTTTGAATGGGCTGGAGATAATGAAAATGAACAATTCTGTGAGAAGTTTCAGCTCATCGACAGCGCCTCAGACTAGTTCTTCTGGTTCAGGTTCTAAAAAGGTTGGCTTGATAGTAGGTGTGAGTCTTGGGGCATTTTTTGCAGTGGTCATGGTTCTTGTTTTCTTTCTACTATGCCGGAAAAGAAGACGTTTGGAAAAAGAAAAACAAGCGCATTCAAAGACGTGGATTCCTTTATCAATCAATGATGGAACTTCTCACACCATGGGAAGTAAATATTCTAATGCCACAACAGGAAGTGCTGCTTCAAACTTCGGGTACCGCTTCCCTTTTGTGACAGTTCAGGAGGCTACAAATAATTTTGATGAGAGTTGGGTTATTGGCATTGGTGGTTTTGGTAAAGTATACAAGGGTGAGTTAAATGATGGTACTAAAGTTGCAGTTAAGAGGGGGAATCCTCGGTCGCAGCAGGGGCTTGCGGAATTCCGAACTGAAATTGAGATGCTGTCACAGTTCCGCCACCGCCATCTAGTATCATTGATTGGATATTGTGATGAAAAGAACGAAATGATATTGATATATGAATATATGGAAAAGGGAACTCTCAAAAGTCATCTGTATGGTTCAGGTCTTCCAAGCTTAAGTTGGAAGGAGAGGCTTGAGATTTGCATTGGAGCAGCTAGAGGACTGCATTACCTTCACACTGGATATGCTAAAGCAGTTATTCACCGTGATGTGAAGTCTGCAAATATCCTGCTTGATGACAGCCTCATGGCCAAAGTTGCTGATTTTGGGCTATCGAAGACAGGGCCTGAAATTGATCAGACACATGTGAGCACCGCTGTCAAAGGGAGTTTTGGGTACCTTGATCCTGAGTATTTCAGGAGGCAACAACTTACAGAAAAGTCAGATGTGTATTCGTTTGGAGTAGTTCTGTTTGAGGTTCTTTGTGCTAGACCTGTTATAGATCCAACTCTTCCCAGAGAAATGGTGAACTTGGCAGAATGGACTATGAAATGGCAGAAAAGAGGGCAATTGGAGCAAATAATAGATCCAACACTTAATGGAAAAATCAGACCAGATTCTCTTAGGAAGTTTGGAGAAACTGCTGAAAAATGTTTGGCTGACTTTGGTGTTGACAGGCCTTCCATGGGGGATGTCTTGTGGAATTTGGAGTATGCTCTCCAACTTCAAGAGGCTATTGTTCGAGGTGACCCTGAAGAAAACAGTACTAATATGATCGGAGAACTGTCACCCCAGGTCAACAATTTCGACCATGAAGAAAGTGTTTCCGCTACACAATTTGAAGCTTCAAGTCTGGATGATCTGTCTGGAGTTTCCATGAGTAGGGTATTCTCACAGCTGGTGAAATCTGAAGGGAGGTGATTTACAGTATTATATCTTCTAAATTCTGCAGAACATTTGCTCTTTTACTGTTTTATTAGTGGTTTGACTTCAGAACGGTGGTTCTCACCCTCCTTGCAGAGGAATGAGACACTTTATAGACTTGTAAAGGACAAGCTCATGAAACAAGCTTGCTTAATCGTAACGCAACAGTAGGTTTCACTGTTAGATATCTGATTAGAGATGTTTCAATATAGATTCTCTTGAAAACTGAACGCAAATTGTCTTAATACGTTCGTTAACCATCTTACCTATCATCAGCGATAATCTCAGATACACCAACTACTTGTATCAAACTGATAGAGGGGTTCCTTTTTCTTATTAAGAAACGTTTAAGTTTTGTGCATATGTCCTAGTTACAAATATTTTGTGCATATGTGCTAATTCACCTTGCCAAAATAAAGACAAATTTCACATTAATAAAGGTTGTTTCTTGGTAAAGGCTTATTTGGCTAAGATGGCTGCAAACGATTAAAACGCTGAACATCGAATGTAGAGTACATATTCCCAAAATTGAAGCAATGAACAGAAGAACACTTTAATATTCAAGAAAAAAAAGATTAAATTACAGAATAGGCAGCAACAACAAGATACATCAGTGCAATTCATGATACTGTAGCCACCATTCCTAAAACACCACCGGAACCCTAACAAAGCCAACCTTACAAATTTGTACTTCATCACTAAATTTCCTAATGCCAAGGGCTTCAAGCAGTCCCATAGCCTAACAAGAAAGCAAGAAACTAAAAAACCTAGCCCCCAAATCCATACAGGGTTCTTCCCTGTCTCTTGAGTGCATAAACCACATCCATTGCCGTAACTGTCTTTCTCCTGGCGTGCTCAGTGTAAGTAACGGCGTCGCGAATCACGTTCTCAAGAAAGATCTTGAGGACGCCGCGAGTCTCTTCATATATGAGACCACTGATACGCTTCACACCACCCCTACGCGCCAAACGCCGAATGGCAGGCTTCGTAATTCCCTGGATGTTATCGCGCAGCACCTTACGGTGTCGTTTGGCTCCTCCCTTTCCCAAACCCTTGCCTCCCTTTCCACGCCCAGACATCTTGTTGGCAAAATCGCGTTAACAACAACAATCACAGTCTGCACCAAACATACCACAACATTATAACAACAAATTAATCCGAAAACTCGATTTATGTGCAGACAGTGAAATTGATACTTACCGGAGGAGAAAGCTGATGAGAAGAATTGCATCTGAGATGAAGGTGAAATTCTCTTTATATTTATATGTGGTGTTGGGGTTGGGGTAATGTGTTTGTGAATCCGTGCAAGGCTTGCACCGAAGCTTTTTGGAGCGTCGATGGCCTCTTAGTGGACGGTTCAGATTTGAGATAACGTTGTGCACGGATCGATGACGTAGATGAGCGGGAGTGACTCTTCCTTTTGGCGCCACTGGCATTATCTGAAATTTTGTCCAAAATTTGTAAATGCAACTAATCGTTTTGGGTAATGTCATTAACAAAATTTTCATCTAAAATATGAGTCTTTCCCAAAAAAACAAGAATTTACAATGAGTAAAATAAATTTAAAGAATTAATAGAAATTTTCAAGATTAAGAAAATTTTGTTTAATGTAAAAAAATAAATAAAACATACTGCTACAGACAATTACTGATAATTCATAATATATAATATTATAGCTCGATCACTAAAATTATATATGGATTGATCAAACTTTCAAATTAATTTTGAAATAATCAATAGATGGTATACTGATATGATATTTACAAAACAATGAATAAAAACATCCAGTTATAAGTTTAGTACACAAATATATATCAATGAATAATTAAAAAATAAATACTTATGTAGGTTGGAGATTTTTTTTAAAAAAAATTGGCTTTTTTCTTGCTTTTATTTTTTGTGAAGTGCTTTAAATATTTTTGTTATTGTTTATCTCTAGCTTATTATTAGTGGTGCAGTTCTAATTCGAGAAATAGAGAGCTTTGTTTTTTATACTTCATTATATTGTAACCTAGATCAGAAATTATGATTTTTCATTCTCGTTTGTTTTATGGAATTAAGCAACACAAGTTTCTTTCTAATTTTTTGCGTTCTTGATTTTTTTTATTGTGAGATGTGTTACAATTGAAAAAAAAAATATTATTTTGAAAAGCTTAATTTGAAAAATACCTAATATGTTTTGGAAAGTTTATTCCAAAAAAATTATCCTGAAATACTTGTTTTAAAAAACTTATTTTAAAAAACTTGTTCGTAAAACTTGTTCTCAAAAAATTATCGAATAGACAATCTTGAAGTCACAATATACTTGTCACATACTTTCATTTACTTTTGTTTTCTTATGGAAAATGAAGTAGTGCATATTATAGTTATTTAAAAAAAAAAAGAGTGATAGTTAAATGTAATAATTAAAATACCGAATTTTTTTTTGTTGATTTTCTTGATATAAATAAAGTTAATGATTAAATTAAAGGTGAAACTGAAAACTCAATATTATTAGTCAATTCAAGAAAGTAACGTTTACATGTTTGCAACAATACAAGACATCAAATAAGCATGTTTTGAAACTGACAAAGTGGTTGAAAATTACATGTTTAGTCAATAAGCAAAAAAAAAATAGAGATTACATAACTAAAATAATTAACTTTATTGATAATTCATTCGCATGCAAAGTCAATTTGTGAGGAAATAACACTTAATATAAACATTTAATCCGAGGAGGAAATTGAATACAACTCTTATGAGTATATAATCACTACACCAACAATGTTGGGTGGAAAATTTAAACTATATTTGTAATATTATTTAATAAAAGGTATTTTGAAATACCTCATTATGTTGTGTTTATGGAGTCCAATTTTTTTTTATACAGGTTTCGAACCTAAGTGCTTTAAATTGATAAGGAGTGATCCAACCATCAAGCTACTTAAGTGACCTGTAATAGCATTGGATTGTACTAATTATAGTTTCTTTATTATGCTTAAATAGATTGTTAAATTTTTTATTTCAAATTTAAGATTATATATTTGTTTATTTCCAGTACTACTCAAGTTTTTGTTGAAGTGTTCAATGTTTGATACATTCAAATGTATATATTTTTTTACTTTGACGGTTGATAATTACACTTCAAACGAAGTTATGATTGAACACATTTTAGATAAAATTTCACGTGTCTATTCTTTTTTAGACGATCACTTGTTTTCAGTGACATTGTTGTGCACGTGTATTGAATTTAATTTAGATGAATGATTTATTCGTGATTTCTGATGTTATTGAAATTTTGAAAGGAAGTGTTAATTTTGTAACAAGACTTTAAAGAAAAGAAAAAATATATATTTATAAGGATATGTGGTTGATTGAGTATTCCATCTAGTAGAAATTATGTTTATGTGCTTGATTGAGTATTCCATTTAGTAGAAATTATGTTATTGAGTGCAAGAAAGAAATTCCACTTACATATATATGTGTTTGACCAATTGTCCCAATGAGAGACTCAATGGAAAACATTACCCAATGCATACTAAAAAAGTGAAAAATGAAAAATAAAATTTTCCAAAAATAATATATTTTATTATGACAAAAAAGGTAATTAAGTCAACACTTTAAACTATATATGTATACTTCGATATGATTAATTTAATTAATGGATTAGATGAAACTTAATACAATATTAAGAAATAATATATAGTTCATTTTAATTTTATCAATAATATTACCATGTTAGTCGTTGATTAATTTTACTTACATGTTAATTAAGTTGTGAAAGTGAGGATAGCAATGATGAAAGTATCAACGTTAGAGATTGATTTTATTGAGTTATGTATTTTTATTTAGACTTTTCTATCAAAATTATTCGAGTGATTAATTTTATCGAAACTTTACTTTTAAGTATTTTTATCTATATTTATTTTTACAGTGCAATTTTATTTATATTTGTGCTTTTAAAATATAATTCATTTTTTAATTTATGCATTGAAAAAAAAAACTGTGAAAATACATTTTTTTATGTTCCATGACATCATATTGAGCTATTGTAAATGTTTGGGAGTATAGTGTTTATTGTAATTTTTTGTCGACGAAGAAGCTGAAGTAACAAATCTTAATAACATGGATTTCAATAAACAATGATACTTACAAGAAAAAACTTTGTAAAAAGTGAAATTTTAAATTCTATATTCATCAAAAAGTTTAGATAATAATATTTATATGATTAACAATTTTTTATTAAATATTTATATGATTAACTTTATATATTTTGTATGGATATTATACTATTTTTTTTCTCTACTTTTATATCATAGACGTTGAACATGATAAAATGATACTTTTTAATATTTTAACAAGGAAACCGTGGAGAGTGCGAGGAGAAATGAAGAAAATTTTAGTTAAAATGAAATTATTTAACCACTTTTTTTCTAGTAAATTGTTAAAACCTTTTTAGTGTAGTTGTTGTATTAATACTGTGAGTATGTAAATTAATTGCCTAAATAATCTCATTACACTTTCGGAGTTTTTTTTTTTATGTGTTAATGAAGTATGAGTTGGTCGCTTACAAAATATGTTACAACAATTTTTTATTTCTAGATTAGGTCATGTAAATATAATATAAAACTCCTTCCGTTTTTTTTCAAAATTGTTGGTTTTTTAATTTAAATTTAGTTTCTATTTATCTTTGGTCTGTAAATTAAAGGTTTATTAGTTATATTATTATTTTTTGTAAAGAGAAAAAACACTTATTATTTTTAGTGATTTTTTTTAAAAAAATTACTAGTACAAGAGTATATTGAAAAAATATAAAATTATTAAAAATTATAATATATGGTTGAGATATGCTCGAATACACAAACTTAAGATATGTTCGAATACACAGACTTATGATGTCATCCTCACATAGTCAAACATATTCCGATACCCTAAAAAACACGTACCTAACCATTAAGATTAATACGCTTAATTAACTAATATAGCAGACTAATATGAAATTTTAACGATAATATATTATAGTACATGTGTTAATCAGGTCCAATATCTTGGAGATCCAACTCAAATATGTAAATAGGTTGACCATATATAAATCAAATACACATTTAATAATATTTATTAATTACAACTACTAAATATGGAACACATCGAAAGATTTTTACAATTATTATATCATATGTCAATTATCGAAATTTATTCAAAAGAATACTGGTGACAAAGACTTTTTTTTATCTAGAAAAAAAATATAAAGATTAATTAGTTAATTTATTTGTGGAGTCCTAAGCTACACATGTTAAAAAAAAACAATTAAAATAACTATTCAATACATGTATGTAATAGTATTTAATCATTATTTTTGTTTCTTAGCTAGGATCGTGTTTAGCAAGAAGCTTTGTTTATAGCTGCTACTACATATCAGTTTGATGGCTCTATCGGAGTGTGCTTTCACTAGTGCTATAAATAATAATAGTTGTGGAATTGCTTTTGGAAGGGGCAATATCTTTTCATGCTCTATTTTGAGTTTATCACTTGAATAATGAGATGATTAAGAAAAGCTTTTGCCAATTTAAAGTTCCAACATTGTAGACATTGCATTCATAGCTTCTAGCTCACTGTTGTGGATTCAAAAATTCATTTGCTAAGTGTTTAATGGAGTGGGTTCCCATCACTCATCACCTACACATAAAAGAATTCAGATTCATATTCTCATCAATCTTTCACCTTTTTGCAATTTCCACATTTTTTATGTATGTCTCTTTTAGTTTCAAAATATGAATTCCATTAGTTTGCATACATTTTTTTCGATCATTATCAAATACATGTCAATTATATTTATTTTTTTATAAAAAAATTTATATTAAGCATCACTAGGCAGGAACTTGATGAATGATAATTTATTTTTCAATTATGAAAATATCATTGACTATTCTCATTCTTAATTCTTATGATTGTTTGATTTTTAATTACACCAAATTTTATAAACAATGAAATACAATATTTCATTGCTTAATTTTAATTAGATATTTTTAAGGAAATTAAAATTATATATGGACTGGTTGATTTTTTATTTATATCATTATATCTTGACTTAATGGTTTATGAACCGAACATATGCAAAAAGTTAATTTTTTAGAATCTCAACTCACTCAAATAACAAGACATTGCTTGTAATTAATGACTAAAGTCAATAAAGTAAAGTCAAAGTCAAACATTATAACTTAATGACAATATTAATTAATTATTAGTATTTATAAGTGAGATTAAATGGTAAAGACAATAAGTTTAATCTATAGTAAAATTGTGATGTTGAGTCCAATAGGCCAAATTACTTGTTAGTATAAAGAGAAATGCATTTAATTTACTAGTTAATTTACTAGGTAGAGATATTTATGAAATGTTAAATTGACTGAAACATTGAAAAATCTTTGTAAATATATCCACCCTCTCTTTATCTAACTGTGAATTCTTAACCCTATAGTCCCGTCAATTATAATATCGAGAAATCAGAAAGATTTAATAAAAAATAAAAGATCGAAAAAATTATAAATTAAATTTACTTATACTACAGTCTTGTAAAGTAAAGCCAAATACCTATAATTTATAAGAAGATTTTGCTCCAATGTTTTTTACAAATTTAGTTTGAACCTATTTAGATAATTTGTGTGTTGTCTTTCCTAAACTCCGATTTTTAATTGGATAGTTTTTATTTTATTTAAAACTATAAAATTAGGTTTGGTTCAAAGTATAATTCAAAATTTATATTCTGAACGCATCTAGTATAATTTATTCATTAATGTCAAAAGTCTTTTCAAATGACGTTGATAAGTCACTGAAGATGAGTAATGATTGTTTATTGGTTTCCTTACGAATAATTTTGTAGCAGAGTGTCAACATAAAATGTACCATGTTCAATGTAACACATTAAATTTGTAGGAGTTCAATGTTGATACGTCCATGCAAGCAAGTAGCCCCCCAAAAACCCAATGCTGGTTGATTGAAGTAGAATATTTTAGTTGTTCTGAGATGTTTTTGAGAATCTGCTTTGTGGTCAGTGGTAATCCAAGACATGATTGAACCTTGAAGGTGCTTGATAGGTTAATAATGACCTTGGACTTTTGGTACTTCATTGCAGAAAAGTGAAAGGTAGCAGAGGTATATAGCCTCACTTCGCATAATAATGTTTATCTTCTTGTGATTGCTGCGGCCGTTTTAAGTATAATCCCACTGAAGTTCTTGCATTTCTGATGAGAATCTGCCGTCATTGACCCCAATCAACTCCAACTATTATCACGACAAGACTTGATTTGACTCTACCCTTGATTGCTTCAGTGAAAGTGCATTATCATATTCATAAGCTCAAACTTGCTTACTTGGGGGGGACCTGGTTTGTGCTCCTCTATTTTCATGCTTTTTGACATTTTTTTGTCAATTCTGATAGCATCCCACAAAAGAAAAAATGTTCAATGTGTAGCGAAGAGGTCACTCTTCATTCTTCAATGCCGATATGGCAATGTATGCAAATGTAACAATGGCTGAAAAGTAAATTGCTTACCCTTTTGCTCTGCTTTCACCCTGCTTTAATCCAAGGGTGACATGTTTCTGTAAAGTGGAAAAAGGGCTTCTTGATTGAGCTTAAAGACAAATTCGGAGCACTCCATTTCTGTCCAAAATCACACTGTAAAGAAGTGATAGGTACATCACACCAGGGAAAGTGAAGGTCACCACCACTCACCAACAATTTTTTTAATCATCGATACCTCTCTTATCTTTTTAGGTATCCACTTTTTAATTTAATTTACTGCTTCTTTCTTCTTCCTTACTCCCTCCCCACATAAACGTATCAATAAAAAGGACTTTAGTATAAAAATATATAATTTATAAAATACATCATATAGGAATCCCAAGTACAATTTGTAAAAGTTGTTAACCAAACAATACAATGCTGCTGCTGCTGCTGAGGCCTAGTCTAGAAAAACATAAAGGGCACTAAACACAACTGCACATGGTCACATCCATGATTCAAATAAGTACCATATATTTACATTGCCACTACAAAACTCAAAACATTGAAAGCATACAAATTAATCATCTAGCCATGCTGATTTAAGCATGCAATTATTTTAATAGAACGCACCAAAGGAAGAACTACTCCCATGAGGCCCCTGAGCAAGATTTGCAGGAACTAATGAATCAAAGAAATTTGCCCAATTCTCTTCTTCCTCATCCTCTTCCTCTCCAGTACCCATGTGGCTCCACTGAACTGGAGGGTTAATTGCAATTTCGTCATTCTTTGCAAATCGCCCTCTGATTCGTGGCCTGCTATCTGCCAATGTCTTCCTGCAAGCATACTGATTGCCAGAAGAAAACAAATTAATATTTATGTTGTGGTTGCATCATGACTAAACACTAAACAGTCTTCTGGTGGACCAATATAGCTATATACAGTACACTGTGTTGGAGAGAAGTATAACATGTCTTATTTGTTTCTTTCCTCCTAGACGTTACAGTAATGGGGCTACTAGCTAGTTACCCTATAGAATGAGACAAATATGTGAGAAGATTTTTCTTGCTTCACAAATCAGGCATTTCAGGTCCGGTTGCAACACACTAACACTAACATACACATGAAGTCACTATTGTGTATAGTCTTTAATTAATATCTCCTGTGCGGGCAACAGGTCTTTATCGTGCAAAGATTATGAGCGAATCCTTGTGTGGAAAGAATCACTTTCTCGATCAGGATTTGTCAAACTTTTTACTATTTCCCTTAACTTTCTACCCTCAATATGATTTTAGCATGATATGATGCATCCTTCTATAGGGCAGCATGTTTTTTCAGCAGCAACTTTCCTCTTCATCTGTCCATGATATTGCAGTTTATTTCAAATTCGTCCACGTTTCACTTTCACTCTTCTTCTAATATAAAAAAAAATAATATTCACATATTTCGATGGAACATACAAGTTTTAAGAGGTACTTTTACAAAGGAGAAAATTTCTGACTATTTCAAGTATTGTAGTGAGATCACAGCTGCAATACAAAAGTTTAATTGGCTCAACATAAATTTTATTATAAAACTGTATCTGAAAAAAAAACTATACCTTAATTTTCTTGCCGAAGTTCCTCTGGTTTCTCTTGCTCCTATATCTCTCAATCCTCACCTTCTTCTCCTCTGGGCTATAAGGACTGGTTCTGCTCATTTCTTCTATGATCAAGCTACTCTCACTCGACAATGGACTATCTGAATGATGATAATATTGCATTCCATGAAATCTCTGTATGTACAAAAGATTACCCAAGAATCAATTTGCATTACAACAACATCATTTACACAGGTATTAAGAGTTTAGTTAGAATATATTAAAAAAAATTAACCAAACAGGGAACATATTAAAGGTTGTGAGAGTACACCAAGAAACTCCATGGGGTGCCAAGTACGTATATACAGTGAACCAAACAGGAAACAACTTCAAGTTTGCTGTCATGGAGTTGATCATTGTTGTTTAAGTGGTGTCTTTTTTTCATTAGGTTATAAGATAAAACAAATCATATATTTATTCATAGACATACATCTTGAGAGTTTAAAATTCAAATTTGAAAATACTAAATTCATATAAATAAAAATGAGATTAAACCTCCACCCACTAGGTTACCCACTAGGTTAAAAGTCATATAATTGATATGCATAATGATTGAGATGTGTTTATATATAATTACAAGCGTCGTTTATGTTGTTTCTGAATTAGAAATGAAGTTTTGTCTCCATAATCCACATATTACTTTATTGTCAAATGCTAATGTACGAATTGAAAGTGCAATTTCAAGTATAATTAAAAAAGTGCATAATGTATATACTGTATTAGTGTAGTTAAGAAGATGCGTGTTTATAATTAGCGAGTCAAAAGAGGAAGGAACCTGAAGGTCACCGGTACTGCAAGCTCTCCGTACGGGACCGTTTTGGGAGTCAAGCAACTGAGCGAAGAGAGGAGAAAAGGGGTGATGGGGCCCACCGCTGTTCTTCTGCAGCGAGTGGCTGCTGACGCTCCTCTGCACTCGCCGACTCTCGTAACTCGCCAGGGAACTAGGCGACCCCATGTAGCTGGTGCAGCCGCTGCCGCAGCTGTTGTACGTGTTATTCGAACTCGCCTCCGAATCGAACTCCCCAAGGGCCACTTGGTGGTGCTGCGGATGAGGAGCGGCGGCGTACTGCATTGGCGACGCCGTGGATGCGTCCTGCGGAGAGAGAAAATTGGCGAGGGACTCGGCGGCGCGTGAGAGGGAGGCGTTGCGGTGTGTGTACATGGCGCGTGCGTGGAAGGAAAAATATTACAAGAAAATTCTACTAGGATTTGTAGAAGAGAAGCGTTGAAGCTGAAGAGTGAGTAAGTGAGTAAGTGAGTGAGTGAGTGAGTGCATTAGAAATGTGGAGTGGTGAGTATTTAATATTTTTCCGTGTGGGCTCTGCGAAACAGAGCAAAACAGAAAAGCCAATAGGTATTTTGGAAAATATTAGTGTGTGGCTGAGACTAACGTTGCGATGATGTCACTATTTCAACCAAGAGTTGACTTCTTTCATTCTACAATTTTTCAACTATTTTTAAATAAACAAAACACCCATCTTAATTAGTGCCTCCAAGTTAATTAATTACACTTTTTAATAAAGTTTTCTTAGTCAATTAAGAGACTTTGTTTATGTGTTTATTTAGTTTCAATCTTCAAAGCCCTTTTACACTCCATTTTGTCACTCTTTTTTTACCTTATTTTAGGTCAACATTAATTTGAATCGAGATTATAGAGTTTTTCTTTTTCCTTAGTAATCCATTGTCATAGAGTGTGCATGAAATCGTTTAAAATTCGAAGGATATGACAAGTGTGTGCTAGTTAATTTGGTCTCTCTCTAATCTATGGCAAATACTTGTGATGTTTTTCATCCACCACCTTTTCATAAAAAGGACATGGTAGATATGCATAATAGGTGCCACGTTTCCTCATCCAAAACTAACCTAGGGTTCCTCCTACTTACACAACAACTTTTTCTTATAGGTACAATTGAAGTATTTTTTTTGTTAAAATAAGAATGAAGTTGAAAACCAACATTGCATACATTATTGCATAATTTATGACCATTTTCAAGTCAAGTCACCATGCTAAGAAAATATATGATAGTAATTTTATAAATAAATTAAACTTTTTAAAAAGTGATAATATAGACGAAAGTTGTTGTCAATATATATTGTGATGTAGACTACAAATTTAATATGAATAGTTGTTTATGTTGTGATTTTTTTAATTTAATTTGATTATCTTATTTTTTCCTCTTTGTTAACTTGTATTAATTAAACCCTAAACCTCAGTCAGTAACATAAAAACATACGGATACATATAAATACTCATAAAATAATAGAAAATTAACCATATCAAATGAAGTTATAAATTAATTATGTAAAGTAAAATTTAAATTTGTAGACTATAATTATCATCTCTTATATTTCACAAAATTTAGACAAAATTTCGAATTGGTCTTTAGCTAACACAAAATGAAAGTGGTGATACGAAATCTCGACAATTAAATATACAAAGTGCAATTAAACAAAAATACGTTAAATGTATATTACAAGTTATATACTAATAAAATGTCATTATCCCTCTCAAATTGTACATTTTGGACAATTCAATACATTTACCGTTGATACAATCTTCTATGTTTTTTATAAAGTTTTTGAAAAAAAAAACACATTAATAATTGGAAAAAAATATTATACAAATAAATATACTAAATCTCAAATAGAAAACTAAGGATGAAAAGTTTACTAAATTCGAGAGTATAATGTTTAAAAAATAAAATTTCCAAAATTTAACAATATTTGTTGGGTTAGACACCCAACCCAATAATAATTATAATTATACATCCAATTCAAACATTAATAAATTCAAACTTTACCATTACAACTAATAATCTAAGTAATATTTAAATAATAATCTAACTAATTAATCAGTTATAATTTTACAAATACAACTAATAATGTAACTACTAATTTAAATAATATTCTTTTTTATGAACAATAATAATCTAACTACTGATTTAAATAATAATCTAACTAATTATCTAACTAAAATATTATCTAATTAATAAATATTATCTAACATATATTACATTCATTAAAAATAACAATGAGAAAAATTAAAATTAAAATTACACTAAAAAACCTAAAACACTAAGTAACCTTGGTGGAGGTGCAAAGAGCTTTGGAGGGTTGCGGAGGCACGACGCAGGTGTAGGGAGCTCTGTCACTCAAAATGCAAAAAACACAATAAAGTGTGTTTATAAATTCCGTTTATATATATATATATATATATATATATATATATATATAACGGTTCTCATTATAACTTTTGTCTATATATTAACTTAATTCATAAAATTAATTAGAATATGCTCTAACTAGCCTAATTAGGTAAGAGAAATTATGTTGGAATTCATATACCTGAATATGTTTTTTTTATAAATATTATTGAAAAGTGAACTTTAATCTTAATTTAACTTTATAAAATTGGTTTGATATAATTTTGTTTTGTTTTTAATTGAAGTAAAATATTCAATCTACTCCTCATGTTTAATATTGAATATTTATGGATAATTTGATAATAATTGATACGATGATTTTAGCAAAATCTTGTATTATAATTTATTTTTTTAATTAATAGGAAATGTTATAAATGTTTTAGTACACTAATAGTTCCATATCTTTTAGGAGTTTAACTCAATAACAAAATTTAAATACATCACAAGAGAATACTTCAAATGTATTGATTAATTCTAAGAATAGTATCTCAACAAATTTTGAAGAGACGAAACATTAAGTATAGATAAATTATAAAGTAAAAAAAATTGCATAAATAAAAAAATGTAAAATATGTATTATTATATCTCATATAGTTAGTGATTGATTATATTATTTAAGTAAGAAGTATTGTTTCTAAGCTATTAGTGGTTATCATTGATGGATAAAACATAACATATAATCCCATCATTGTAAAAAAAAAAAAATTACAATTAAGTTCAAAGTACTAGTGATAATCAGTGGCAATGGGAGATTGAATGAAGAAGAGAGTGATCTCAATGGGAAAATGATAGTTTGGTTATGTTTATCAAAATGAATTATAAATTGTACCTATTGACATTAGTAAGGAAGATGCATGGATTTGGAGTGGAAATGCATCTAAATCATACACTGTAAAATCAACATATCTTAATCTAATGCCTAACACAAACCAACTGTTGCAATTTAATTTTGACATGTTATCGAAAACAAAGACTTCCATCAACACAATTTTTTGCATGGAGGGTCATTAATAGGAGAATAGCAACATGTGATAACTTAATGTCTAGAGATATTGTGATTGGTAATGGAACATGTGTGATGTGTGATTCTCAACAGGATAATGTTGAGAATATAAATAATCTTTTTTCACGTGTAAGGTGACCTCCAAGTTATGGTATATGTGTGATTTGTGAGCAGGAAGAGAAATTGTACATAGTAAAAGGTCAAACAACACTTTGTTCATAATGATATTATAAGACTGAATTATAATGGAAATAGCATGTGGAGATGTATGTTGGTAGTAGTCATTTCGGAAATTTGGAACCACATAACAATGTGATTTTTAATGGTAAAGTGGTGGACTTGATTAAATTGTTTATTGTGGTACAAATTAAAGCTTGGGCATGGGTGAATCATAAATTCCCTAATACAAATTTTTCTTATTCAGATTAATGTTTAAATTTGATTGCATATTTAAAATCCTTTAATTGAACCTCTTTTTTATGCACCTTTACTGATCGAATGAGTGTCATATGGAAGGATTGAACTTTGATTTTGGAACAAGTTACTGACTTATGTTCTTTTTGTGTTGTTGTAGAAAAGGAAAATCTTTGTTAATTTATCTACCTGGATGAAGGAAAATGTCAAAAAAATGGTTAGGCATACCATAATATACATTATTTATTTATCTTGTATGTTAACTAGTATTCAGATCATAAATCAATTATTGTTAAGAGAAAAAACTTCAAAATTATTAGTACATTTTCATCTTCAATTTTTAAATCCTTAACGTTTAATTGCATTGCATTTTTATATTTATTTTAAATTTATTCATTGTTTATATATATATATATAAATAAATAAATAGAGATTTTTTTCAAACTTTTATGTACAAGAAATATAAAAAGTAATTCTGATTTTTGTAATAAAATAAAATAAAAATCAATTAGACGTTCCTGATTATAAGTTATTAGTCAACCAATTGGTAGATTTTAAATTATGGCTCACTAAATAATTTAAAAGTTTGTTTAAAAAAGTTTATAGAACTAGAACCTCAATAAGTCTTACAAACTTTTAAAATATAATTGTTTATCAAATATAATTAAGAATATTATATATATATATATATATATATATATAAAAGTAGGATTAAACAATTTTTTTAACTAGTAAAATATATTACTTGCATGGCCGCACCACTTACTCCACAGAAAAAGCAAATTTCTACATCACTCCATGTGAGAAGATAGAAACACAGGAGCAGCTCATGTTAATTAATAGCTTAATTAAGTCTAATAAATTTCAATTCTTAACAAATATCATTACTTTGAGACAAAGGCATGTTTGGTATATGTGTAGGATTGTTAAAAAATCTCAATTAAATTGATATTAAACTGAATTTAATGGTATAAAAAACATAATTGTTATTTTTTTAAAATAATTTGAATTACTATAATAATTTTTTAGAATTCAAGTTACTTTTAAATAGAATTGATTTAATTAATTTGAGATTCTTAAACCATTTTTAAAATTTAATTTAGGTTTGTAATAGTTTAATTTAATTTATAAATTTTGTGTATCCTTAATCATAGCTAATGTACATGTTACTTCTGGGCAACCCACCACACTAAAATTCTAAATAAATAGCTCAAACACATACTTGATTTTGTTCATGTTATACACAAGACGCATGCGGATAAAAAAAACACACAAGACGCATGCGGATAAAAAAACATAAAACGTATAATACGAGTATATTTGGACAGTTTTATTTCTTCTTAAAGTCCTTAAAAAAAGGAACTTTTCAGTATACGTATAAATTAAGTATCATAATAAGTGACTTCATATAGCTTTTCTATTTTTTTAAAAAAAATTGTGTGAAAATTAATTTTAATTTATAAAAAAAGTTCATTCCAGTTTTTATTTTTATTTTTCCTGAGATAACAATTTACAAATAAATATATTTTACGGTTAAACAACATAACTTCTTCAAAGTCCTCTTTATGTAAAAGTAATTTCTAAATAATTAAACACAATTGTCTGTGATGACAAACTATTAAGGGTGAATAGTTCCACTCCTTCAATGTTCTAAATTTATTATTAACTATACAAAATTTTCATTTGACACCTATTAAATTTATATATTGTTCATCATTAAATTAAATGACATATTTTTTTATCAATAATAAAAAATAAATAACTTAAACTATTTAACAAATACTTCAATCTTTATATAATAAATAACTGAAAATAATTTATCGGATATCAATCCTACTACATATACTTCTATATGGGTCAATATAATCCAAATAAAAATTAGTCCAAAAAACTAAACAATTCCACAAAATTTTACCTTAAAAGAGACTAAACACTAGTCAAAACTATAAATAAAATTATTAAATGACACACTCATAAATATATACAAATTGATATAAGTTTAAATAAATCAGTACATAAAGTTCTTTTGGTTGTGTTTTCTTATGTTCTTCTGAGTTTGATTAAGAAGGTGTATATGCAAAGAATGAAGAGTGAGAGTGGGAACCTCAAAGTAGCATCTTCAAGGTAGGTCCAATAGAATCGTCTATGTCAACTCAAAAGTTAGCATGCGTATCATTTAAATAAATAAAAAAGCAGAAAAAAAGTGACAAAATTATTTGCCACCAAGACTCGGAAAATGAATGCAAATATATATAAAGATCTTAATTAGAAGTTGGTCATGAAATTTGATGATGTCTAAGTGAGCCAATTGCTAAAACCCAAGACAGTGTAAAATCTCTTTTTCTTGTAAGAATCTTGTTGATTATTGCATTTTCGTAGGTTCCATGTTACACCAACTTTCATACTTTGTTGTCCCCACATACGTAATCATTTTTTTTTTCTTGGTTACTTTCGCAGAGCACATGCAACACCTGAAACTCACACAGACTTGGTTTTGCATGTGAAGATTACACTAACCAATAATTTGGATCTTTTGATTGTAAAGTGATGGATGTTATTAGAAATTGATTGAAAAGAAGTTGCTCCATGCAAGATCAATGGCCTTCAAAAATCAATGGACGCGAGGATTACGGAATTAGGGTAACTTCCACAAGTTCCTAGCTTCTTATAATTTTTATTACACTTGTTTCTAGCTTGGACTCAGAACAAGGTTTTTTAACTTTTTGATATATTTGTTTTCTGGTGGTCTTATAAATATCATAACTGGTTAAAATGTGTCACTTTCTGAAAGATAATACTAAGTTACTGTAATTTAGATTTTTCCTACAGGTTATTGGAATGTTTATATTGGTATGGATTGTGTTTTGTGGGTTCTGATGTAACATTTCTCTAGTGATTTATGTTATGAAGAGTTATGTCAGGTAACCTTTCTATATAAAGATTGGAATATCATTTAGATATTTTTATTTATTTAATTTATTTTTTATTAATAAAAAAAGTACACATCAAAATGAAAGAAAATAATAAATGATCAAAATTGTTTCATCTTAAATTCATTCAAATAACATTATTAGAATTAATTGTGATACTTAATTTTTTTTAAAGACATCACAAAATATTAATAAAAAAATGTATTTAAATTATTTATGTAATGTCGGATCATTAGACATAACAAAATTCATGCCAAAAGAAGCACTATTGCAAAAAAGTTTTTATACAACGATTTTTAAAATTCTTGTACAACAGTTTGAAATTGTAATCTATCAACACATCGTCTATACTTTTGACTTATAGACGATGACTCACAATCGTAGTCTATAAAGCACGTCTAGACGATGACTCACGATCATAGTATAACTTACAACAAATAAGATCAAATTATACCCAGATAAGAGTATAAACTGTGGTTGTTGTAACTATAGTCTATACGATACTATAGTATAAGAAAATCATGAAATAGAAACCAATTTTTTAGAGACAAAAATAATTAGTCGCTATAATGACTAAATTAGAGACCATTTTAGATACTAAAAATTTTTGGTTTCTAAATTATAGTTTCTATTATTGTTAAATGGTTTCTAAATTGATGTCTAATTAGCAGCCAAGGTTTTTGCTATAATTTAGTCACTATAACAACTAATTATTTTTTGTCTCTAAAAATTGATTTCTATTTCATGATTTTCTTGTAGTGTGAAGAGACCAAAACACAATCAAGAATACGTCCTAGACAAAGAAGAACCAAAAAACATCAAATATGAGCAATGGAGGAACAACATACAATCAATAGAGCAATAAATTAAGAACTTACAAAGAGCAATGGAAGCAATGTGCAAGGAGAGCAAGGCTTGAGGGAGACGAGAGTACAAGAGAGAACAAAAACGAAAGTGATTAAAGTGTAAGTATGACATACTTTGGTTAGGGTAAAATAAAAAACGACAGTTATTAGTAAAATCCGTCATCTATGCTAAAATTTGAAAAAATAGATTGTAGTTTTATGATAACTCCAATCTATATGAGGCTCATAGACGACGGTGTTGATAGGAATCAATGTCTATATACTTGGTCATAACTGTAAACGATTTTACAATGAAGTACCAACTATAAATTCAAAACTGTCGTTGAATAACTTTTATGCACTACGAAACTTGTTAAGAAAAAAGTCCAAAACAACAATTTTCAATGCTAATGGCTAACAAATTTTTTAAATGAAAACACAAAAATCATAAATTGTAAAAAATCATTTCCTCACACTTCTTGGAATCAAATTGTAAGGGTTTGACTATTTTTTTTCTATAAAATTAATCTAAAATATTTCTGGTTAGTTTTCTTCTCTTTGGTAAAATTCTCAATTATGATTTATTTTTTCAGATTTTAAAAACAATTAGAATCACTACAAGAATTATTATTGATAATTATTATATATGCTACAAGAATCACTACAACGATTTTAATTATTATTTGAATCTTTTCTTTTTTTCAATTACTATTTACTAATATTATTTTTTACCAATTTTTATGATTATTATTGATAATTATTATATATGCTATGACAATGAGAATTAATGTTAGAACTAAACTGCAGTAAGTCTTTTGAGAAATGTCCATAGAAGCTTCAACCATTACACCAGTCAAATTTTGTTGTTATGTTATGATTATTATTATATTTATGAGTATGATTATCAATATTAATATAATTAATAAAATAAAAATTAATAACATTCTTCATATATTTAATATCATCATTATTATTAATATTATTAATATTG
>Ga0123342_1002147_pt1 | contig 33048 bp, 9 predicted proteins | sample Turbeawhitnodule_FD_89960 | JGI IMG/M metagenome (GOLD analysis project Ga0123342, IMG submission 89960) | Root nodule microbial communities of legume samples collected from Mexico - Turtle bean Mexico white nodule | ecosystem: Host-associated > Plants > Roots > Nodule | place: Mexico: Nepantla... | reverse complement strand
GGTGCACTCCGTGTCATGAAAGGTACAGACAGAAAACACAGACACCCACGTCTTCACTGATTGTGGTACGTTTTCGCACAAAAGCATAACAGAATTCTGACACACGCAGAGAATAGCGTAACAGAATTCTGTTAGGCGCAGACACAGAGAGAGAATCATAGAGAGATAGACACATTATTTTTTTTGGTGATTCTGTGACCTAACTTGAGCGTCGGAGTGCAAACGGCCGCGAGAGGCGCCGTTTGTGTGTTTTGCAGGTTGCATTTGAAGTTCCCGGAGAAGGTTCTAAGAGCATTCTTGCGGATAGCACAGTTGCATAGACAGGGTAAGGAAGCGACAAAGCAATTACTCCACGCTTGAGTTGACGACAGGATCATCTGTCGAACATCCATATTAGAGAACAATCAAACATTAATGCATGGGTCCAACAACATTCTTTTTTCTTTTTTCTTTTTTCTGTAGACTGACTCAGTCAATTGCTTTAAAAGAAAGCCAAATCTAATCATTTTAAGACCTATTCCTCATATAGAAATCTTGAAATCCAATGTAATCCGTGTTCATTAGATTTTGACCATTCTCCTATTCCATATCCAATTAATGAATAAATTAACATAAATGGCACAACATGACCAACAAAACAATACATATATGTTTGAAGAAAACTTATTGATAAACAATTCTACGAGAGGAATAATAAGAATAAGAAGGGATGATAAATTATCTTAGATATGAGTTAAAGAATCTAATATGAAATAGTGTTATAAATTAACTTTAATGGTACAAAAAAAAGATGTACTAGAAGTGAATTAAATCAGTCTAAGTTGATATTTATGTTCAAAATATTAAGAAATAACTATATGATCCAATATCCTATTCTAACATATAAAGAATCTATCAAGTAACAACCAACAACCCAAAACACAAGCAAGATAGACAAAAATCAAATCCTTGCTAGTGAAGACCAAAAATGGGAATTTTGGAAAAATTTCAAGTATTATCGAAAACCTCAAAATGCTTCGACTTGACTATTAACACACATTTGGTGCTCTCCACAAGGTAGTCTCATAAACTGAAGGAGAATGATCTCTCCAATGATGGTTGAGAGAAACACACAAAACTTGGTTGAGCAATGAAAACAGAAACCATAACCACAAACATGAGTAAATAATGGATAAATAATGGAAGTCTATGAAGAATGAGGTGCTGAAAAGAATCAAGTGAATACAAACAAACATAAAATGTTAGGGTTCAAAGAGGGGAGTGTTGTTGAAGAAGAGAGAAGAGTGTCTAAATTTCGAGAAAGTGTGTGCAAAAAGTTAAAAAGACTTATTATAAATAAAAATTGACATAGTAAGTAACTTATAGTGATGGTTCTAAATTGAACCGACATAGTAAGTACTTATTATGCCATTTTTTTATATTTCAATTAACATAATAAGTTTGATGTTTATTACAAAAATGTTACCACACCATTTTTTTTTATTGATGGACTATAAATAAGTTGTCATTATTCCATATTTTTGTAGTAGTGGTGTTTTTTTTCTTTAGAGAGGTTTTAATCATAAGGAAAGTTTAAGACAAAATAACCAAAAATGATTTATGTACTAGTGAGAACCAAAAGGGTTGTAACTAAAAGTGGTTGGTGTACTTGTTTGTAACCAATTGATTGCTTAGTAGAACCTCTTTAAGTTAGCTGCTTAAGGTAGAACTAGACACAACCCATAAATTTGGATAAACTAGTATAAAATCTTTTGTGTTTATTATTTTGTTTGTTTGCTAGAAGGTCTAGTCTAGTTTTCTACAAGAAGATTTTAGGCATTATTCAACCCCCTCCTTTCTTTTAGAGTAAGATGTTCCAATAACTTTGTGTCTAATACAAGGAATACCCTTCGAGCAAGATAAGAAGGTTCTTAGAAGTCAGACTTATAAAATGTCTTAAAATATTTGTATGATGATTAATACAAGGTTAGAAGGTCCTCTAATCGATACAGACGATTCTCTTATTAAGTTTATGCTAGAAAATAGAAAATATATTAGCAATAATGATCATAAGTCAAGCACAATATATGAAACACTCATAAAAAAGTTCAATGGGGTGTAGTTATGTATTCACTACATTTATCATTAAAAGGATTTCTTTCTCAAAGGTTGCCAAGAGGAAACATAATCCAAGTTTTATAAAGCACAGGTCATAAAAATAATAAAATGGTTCTTCATCGGACCTTCTATCCTTAGATACAGGCTAAAGATACCTACATGTCATCAGATTATCTCCTTATCATTCTTCAATTTACTTAAACGTTGTATAATTTTGTTTCTTTTTAAAGATTTAATACTAGTATAATTTAAGATTTCGTTAGCAATCTTTGACTTAGTTTAAGGATCAGATAGAGTAATCATATATATATATATATATATATATATATATATATATATATTATTTTTAAAAGAAAAATTAGAAAATTATAATAAATATTACAATGTGTTGATGGAGGACCATCTGAAAAGACACATATTAAACCATTAACAAGGGGTCATGACTAGAAGGATGGAAGAAAAAGAGAAAGCTCAAATATTATTCTTTTATGAAGAATAAAATATTAGTTAATCTTTTAATTTTCTCTAATCTTGTAAATTTGTACAAGGTAGTATGGATTTACTTGAGCTTGTTTTTAGTCTTTTTTATGGACAGTATATTGAACTTATTATAATAGGGTGTAAAAAGAAGAAAAGAGTTTAGCTAGGTTATAATTGAAACCCTAGACCGTTTAGATCACAAATAAATGTTTAGTAAAAATGAAAAGCATAAAACGACTAAGTGAGTCATGAAATGTCCAAACATGGTATAAGAAGCATGAAGAGTTCATCTAAAAATAGGTAAGAAAAACATAAAGATTATGTATATCTCCTTAATACAGAAAATTTTTCTTAATAAAAAAATCACTCATCAACTTCTAATTTAAGAAGATTTACTCCAATGAAATATAGTCATTTCACTTCACTAAGTGAATTTTTTTTATTTTATTCCAAAATTAAGATCAATAAAAGGTAAGTTAATAGTCTTATAAGATGATTATTTTACATAATATATATATATATATATATATATATATATATTTTATAGAATCAAAGTTAGCATTTGATAAATTATAGATGGAGATTATTTTAACTCTTTTCTTAAGTTTTGTATGAATTGTAATGTAATTATAGAATTGACCTAGCATTGAGATGCGCGCCAAAATGAGACAAGAAAGTCCTCAAATCACGAGGTTGACGAAACCAATCATGTTCGTCAGAACCTTCAAAAACAAACCCGCGCTCCCATCATGAACCTTCAGGCACCTTCCTTTTCCTCTATTCTTTTTTTTTTTGCTTTTTTAACTTCTGTAAGAAAAAGTGGGCCCCGCTCTACAATCTGCATTTACTCAATAGGGAAACCAAAAACAACATGGATTATTCAAAAAAAAAAAATCAATATACAAAATCTCACTACAATCATTAATTCCCTTCCCTCTAATTAATGTTCCATCTGATTTATCAAAACAAAAAAAATTTGAATCCCATTAGGGTGAGACTAAACTGTTACCTTTTTTCGCATAAAATGAGAATATATACATATGAAATAAATAATGGTATCATAATGTTTATAATATTAGAATATTATAAATAATGTATGTATCTGGCGAGTATCATTTTCCGTCATGTCATATCGTCAAATTCTAACTTCAATTCACACTACTAAATTCTCAAAACAAAAATATGCACAATTAAACATTTTTAACACAGAATCATAACCATGTTCATAAACTTAAAATTGAGTGAGAGGTTTTTAATAAGAAATTTTAGAACCTTAAAATTTTGAGTAAGACTTAAATTATAAAAATAGAAACTGTTAAAATGTATAAAAAAAATAAGAACAGCATTTTACAAATAAAACAATGTAAGAAGATTCATACAAGTTAAACTATTGGAAATGCCAAACCAGGAAAGAGAGAAAAATATTAATTTATATATGTAAAAAGTTAACAGCAACGGCAACAACAGTGAGGAGAAGAGAAATTTCTTCTTGGGTTGTAAAAAAGCAGAATAGAAACAAAAAAACTTAAACCTGCTTTTTTTTCTTTTGTTTGGTTAATTATAATCTATTTACATTAAAAAAAAATCGACCATCATGCCAGCTACTGATTTGTCAAAAACCGAGCCGCGAAAAATCCGGATCTTTTCCCTCTTCATGCAACCTCGGGCGGAGGAGGAACATTCAGGTCGAGATCCAACACTCTCCCATGTGGGACCCGCTCGTAGTCCACCACGGAGGACGACTCGGATTCACTCTGGCTGGCGGCGGCGGCGGTGCGGCGGAAGGCGCTCACGGGAAGATCGAAAGCGCGAACCTCCGCACGCGCGAACGCGTCGAAGAAAACCACGGGGCGGGCGACGGGGAAGACGAACGCGCCGGAGGAAGCGAGTGGGGTGAGAGTGAGGTCAAGCGGCGGCGGAGACGGGGACTCAAGCGTGCTGCTCTGGCTGGGGCTACGCGCCAGGTGGGTAAGTTCCGCGTGTGTGGGAAAATTCGTCTTGGCCTTCGCGCCGCGGAAATCACGCGCCGCCGCATCATACGCACGCGCGGCCTCCTCCGCGGTGTCGAAGGTGCCGAGCCAGACGCGTGTTTTCTTCCCGGGGTCGCGGATCTCGGCGGCGTAGCGGCCCCACGGTCTCTTCCTGACCCCGCGGTATCGGATCTCCTTGTCCAAACGGGTCGAATTAGACCCGGATACATGGCTGGATCTGTTGTCACTGGGAGCCATTGTTGTTGTTTTGGGGAGTTTGAGATTGAAAGAAAGAGAGAGAGACAGAGAAAAAAGTGAGAGAGTAGTGTTTCAGGCTTGAAAGAGGGAGACAATAGTTGTGGTGTTGCAAGGGTTTTTATACTGAAATGTTGGGTGAGAGAGAGAAGAGTGTGTGCGTGCGCGTTAAAAAAGCTACGCTCCTTTTGGGCGCTTGTTGCGTACTCAACGTAGATTTTCACTTGCATAAATAATGTGCTCACTAGTCTCCTGCTCCTAATTTCATTCCAATTTATTCTTTTCATGTGGCTAAGACTGCCACAAATCTTTTCAACTTTTATAATAAGTAATTTATATAAATCATACCTCCAAAATTTATTTTTTAAATTTTATTTACTGAAATTCATCATATGATCTATAAAAAATTTATTGTTTTAAATGGTTGAATTATTTAAAAGTTTATGTTAATAGAATTATTATTATTATATATTACAAGTGTTTCTATATTTTTGCTAATTTACTGAGGAAATTAGTATCATGAAAGTTTCTATCTTGTGTAATTTTGAATATATTAAGTCTGGTTAGTAATTAATTAATTAATTAATTAGTTTTCTATGAAGAAGTAACTAATCTATTTTCACTTCTCATCTTTTCTTTTCCTTATACACTTTTCTATAATATCTCTTGATTGGATATTATATTGGGCATAAAAAGAAATAACATGTTGCGAAATTCTCTCGGTGGTTGTCGAGAAAGGATAGGGTTTATAAGGCACATTCCTCGTCATTTACCTCATTTATTTGTTTGATAGAGTGAAATAAGTAAATAAATAATAATTAGGAAGAATAGTTGTTTGATTAGAAAGAAATTATTAGAAAAAAATATTTACTTAATCAACTTTTTTTTCTATCTTTTAATCAACTTTGTAAATCACTGATTTCTTTTATACTCAGTTTCAATACTTTTCCTTCAATCTCTTTTGTGTTGGTTATATAAGTTTGTCTTGTACTACTCATTGATTATTAGAATATCAATGACTGAAAATTTTCAGAAAATTAAATAGATGTTTAGCAAAATCTATCACTAATTGCAATCTCAAATCCCATTTTTAATTAACGACCATTATTTCATTGACTTACGTTACGTCTCACTCACTCGATCAATAAAATATATTATTATTTTTCCTATACTTTTGGAATATTTTTAAAATGCTATTAATATTATGCGCATACTTAAAATTACGAAAGTATACATATTTAGTAAAAAGGATCAAATAAAATTAAAAATGACATACGCATTGATATAATAAAATATTAAATTTTATATCTTGTTATTTTTAAAGTATTAATCACTTATTATGGAATTATTTTAGTTTGATAAATAATTTTAAATTCAAGTCATACGAAATAATAAATATTTTAAAAAATAATTTTATTTAACTAAAACAAATTCAAATTTGTTTCTGGTGAGGGATATACATTCTAAATATTACCTTATCAAAATATCTTTATGTTGCTGCTGCTAAGACTAATACAAGTCACAACCAAGACATTGGTCTATTTCAAAATTTTTTTGTTAACAAAACATAGAAAAAAAATAGAAAAGATGTTTCAAAGTGTTGATGCATTACTTTTGAAAGACAAATGTGCATAACTAGTATAACTAACTTACTATATTTTTTTATCTTACCCTTGATTTGCAGAGGGAATGGAGAATGATGATGAAGTTGAGAATTAACATAGTTTGCATGGTAGAGAGTAAGAAACAAAAAAGTTGGTAAAATCCATTATAAACATTTTATTTATTTTAACCTATCTCTTTTTTTTTATCTTTTATTAAATTATACAACTTTCAAAACATTTTATCTCAATTTTTAATTTATTTCTACTTTATCATAATAAAAATTTCTAATTTTAGTTTTTAAATTTTTTTAACTTATATATCCTCTATTTATTTTTTTTGTTATTTTTTTCTTTTTAAGTCAAAACGAGCCTTCATCCCATGATGGAGGAGGAAGAAGGATAAAGACGAGAATTTAGGAGAAGTTTGTTTCACAAAATCTTTTTTGCTTTATCAAGAATACTAAGTGAGAATGTATATTATTGTTGTTAGAAGGTTACAAACAATATATTCTCGAGTGTGTTCAATTCTCAATAAAGTTTCATTTTTTATTCACGTGATAAGGGGAAGGTAAGTAATATTCAAAGGTGAAAAAAATGAGCAGTTTAGTATAATCCCACGGGATCAAGTGAAAAATATGTTGATACAGTTTAATTCACAATTTAGGTAGTTTGGAATTTTTTTTAATGAACTTTAAACTTAATTCAATCTCATAAAATTGGTTTGTTAACTAAGGTCCACTTATATGTTATGAAATATCATAGACTTTATTTGATGTGAGATCTTCAATCCACTCTCTTCACGTCGACGCTACCAACTTGTGTGTGATATTGTATATTATGGTGGTTCGATAACGACCCGATAGTGGATGACCTAATAAGTCCAACAAACAATCGTTAGGATATACTCAAAATGGCTAAAATACGATGTAAAGAAGTAAACTTTAAGCCTAACTCAATCTTATAAGATTAGCTTGTCAGATGAGTTTTGCATCCACTTATATACTATGAAATGTCATAATCTCTAGTTGATGTGAGATCTCCAATATATACCCAGCCAAGAAGTATTTTGGCCTAATTTAAAAGAAATTAAAAAATAATACTTATTTCTTAAAATTTAAGTTATATAAATGTAATATATACTTTTTAGATGTTGTGGTTTTATATATAGATTTTAACATAGGTATATATTTTTAATAAAATAATAGATATAATTACCTTATCCGTTCCTATATTTAGGGTCAATATTCAATTTAGTATAGTGGTTTTTAAAAAAATTAATTTGATTCTATGTTTTTTAAAATGTATCTAAATTTGTCATTTTTGTTAAGTCGCACCTTACCGCGTCAAGTGCTACTTATATGGTAGAGAGAAGTGGAATTGAGTGTTTTATGAGGTGTGAGGTGTCAAGTGACGTGGATTGAGAGATTAGTTTAGCGAAAAATCAATTGAGAGTTAGGATTTTTTTAATTGCAATTAGGGGTTAGGATTTTTTAATTGCAAGTAGTGAGTTTTTGAATTGCATGCCAGTAATCTCATAGAAGGAGATGAATGAGTGTCATATTCGCTATCATGAGCACGAGCTCAAAATCGACATCGATGTCCATGCCGGCGTCCCTATAAGTAAGACATTGAGTAGCTTCCGCCACTATTCTGCTAATCTTCCTCGATCGAGAAACTGACAAAACGGCGTCATCACGATCGATTGGACTATGTACAACGATGCTTGTTACGGCGGTGGCGTTGACCTTGCTGAAATTAAGTTTCACAGACGCTACGACAGCGAAACAATGTGATAGCTCTGCACATGCTGAAAGAATCATTGTTGAAATTGAGAGAAGATCTTTAGATACAAAGAGTGAGTGAGAGTTTAGGGTTTAGGGTTTAAGAATAGTGGCGTGAAACGGTGACGAAATAAGTATATATTTAAGTATATGACGGTGACGGAATCTGCGGTGGAGATACGATGGCGTGGGAGGTCGTTCATCTCTTTTTCTCAATTTCACATTAAACACATAATTTCAATGTCAAATAATAAGATATTAAAAATTTGTCCTAGATGTCCCTAAGTGCAAAATCCACCTGTGCATACTAGTGACAATGTGTATGCCACATCATCAGAAGTTAATGTTGTTAGTAAATATTTAACATAAAGGACCATAATGCATATTTTTTAAAAAAACCTTGAAACTAAATTGATTTTTTTTAAAAATTATTATAATAAAAAATTATTGTAATAAATTGAATATTGACTCTAAATGTAGGGAAAAAAAAATAATTATACTAAAATAATATTATTCTAAACTCTTTCAAAATAATAGTTATTATTTTTAAAAACAGATTAGCCCGGTTTAAGTTCAATTCTAAAAGCATGACTGAATAAAGTTTAAAAGATGTTTTGTTTGAACATTTAATAAGACAATGATAAATATTTTGTAAGATTCTGATCGTTTCATAGTTGTCAAATATTTCAAAAATATTTTGCAAGCCATTTTAAAAAATAACTAAAGATCGATACAAGTATAATAGGTAAGGTGTAATATTTAAAGTTTTTTTTTATATTAGTTGACCTAATTACTTCAATTAATCACTTATAAGTATTATTTTTCTTACTTTTAACTATTTTATGATCTTGTTCAAGATTCTTTATTCAAGATTCTTTAGTTGTTACTTTTAGTTATAATAAAAGAGTTGCTTGTTTCAATACAAGGAGAACTTTGTCAATATAGAAAATATAAGTTATTGAAGTTCCTTACTAAAAAGAATGAGATGAAGATTTTACAAATAAGAAACATTATCTTTTATCAAGTGAGGCATCTTTAAACACAATGTTACTTTTGTGTCTTCAAATTATTAGGTTTACCCACATACAACTTCACACAGAATTTTCAATTTTATTTAAGCTCAAAGTGCTAAAGTGTTTAACATGGATTTTGGTATTCAAAAAATAAATGATTGACAAATTCCAGTTTCCTATTACACATAATACACAATGTTGTAAGCAGTCTACACACTATTGAATTAATCAAACTATACAATTTTTAAAACAATTTTTTATTTCTATTTTCTAAAATAGATAAATAATTTTTTTCTTTTTAACTTATTTATTTATTTGATTTAGACCTAAAATAAATGAAGATTCACATTAAAAACTCAATAGTATCTCAAGATTTTTTTTATCAATAAAAATATTATTTATTTATAAAATATTCAATTAAAGGTGGTTTTAATAGGAATAGAGTAGCCATCTCCAACGTAACTTTTCTAACCTGCCACTAGTACTCTAAAGAGGGGCACACGCGCGTGCAGATGCACGTTCACCAAACACCACCCAGTCTTTTAAGGTTATATCTTATTCTCTGTAATGTAATATTCGGCACGGTCAACGAGATTTTTTAAACTTTGACTGTACGGTGTACCATGAGTTGCTCCGCGCCGCCCTCAACGAAAGGAGAAACATCACCACGTGCTCCCTCGATGGACACAACATGACCTACGGAGGCGGCGAAAACCCTAACGGCAGTTAAAACATCTTCATGTGTCTCTGTTTTGCTGCCACAAACAGAACATGACGGCAGTTTGAAGATGCTTCTCCACACATTTGTCGGTACGCTTTAACAATCGCCGCGTGGAACGGATCGCCCTGTGATCCAATCCAATTAAGATAGAATTGGATAAACAAATTCATTTTTTAATTATTTAATATAAGACTTTTTTTTTATACAATATTTAACTTTGAAAACGTAAATATGCTTTTATTTTTTTAAAAATTCATTAAAAGTAGCATCTAAAAATTGTAATTTTTTCTAGTTCTTTAGAAAATATGTAAAGCTAATCATAAAAGACGATGATTTCTTTCTTCTATTTCATTTTACTTAATAGACTAAGTATATCTCATCAAGCATGCAATTAATGCATTTGTATATCATATATTTAAATTTCGATTTATTTGTATAAACATTTATTAAATTCTTAATATTAACAAGAAAATGACTTGTATATTTAATTTTTTATAAATGAAATTTGTAAAAGTGATACACGAGTTTGATTTTTTTTTTCTAAAACCTAAAATTAGTTCAATAAAAAAATTAAGAAATTATTTTTAAAAGTAAAACTATATCACTAGATAACATTGTTATTATTAAGTTTAATTATTTTTTTGTCCTTATATTAATGATATTAAGATTTAAAAAAAAATTAATATGGTTCTAATTTTACTATTTAATATATTTCTTATAATAGATTATTTTCATTAAAATAAATTACTTTAGCGATTATCTCACTATATATTAAATTATATATGTTTTTAACACATGGTTTTGAAAAAAGTTTAAACTATTACATTAAAATATATTTTTTAAAATTGAATCACAAACATTTTAAATAAAGTTAGATCAAATTGAATTTTTAAAAGAAATTAAAACGATATTTAATTTTTTAAAATCTAAAGATGAAATTAATATAGTAACTAAAAAGAGTTATTGAGCCTTATTATTTGTTTTGGAATTTAGAGTTTTGCTTAATTTTATTTTTAAAATAGAATTAAAAAAGAAATACATATTTAAATTATTTTTACTTTAATTTTGAAATAATATAAAACTACTTGGCATACTAGAAATAAACAATATATATTTTTAAAAATTAATTTCTTTAAATTACTTTTAAAACGATGGAAAGTGATGGTAAAAATATATCTAAACCTAATTATAATTAATGAGATAATTAATAGGCTTTTGGTTTGGTTTTGCGAAGTGCCGATTGCACAGTGAAGAATTGGATATAGACAAGTGAAGTGATCCCTATCAGGAAACAAGCATAGCCGCCCCTGCATCAATGTAACGCCGTCCTTGCAGAGAACAAATATTATTGTAATACTTTATAATACGGACACAACAATTACTGTAACACCAATTCATGCTCATGTTTCAAATTAATTAATTAAAAATAAGAAAAACAGTTGCTTTTGTCTGTAAGATATAGGCCGTGTTTGGTTTGAAGGTTTCGCTATTTTTAACTCAAACAGAGAAGCGCGTCTACTGCTCTACTTGTTTCATCCAGGGTTACAACTCTTTTAAATACTTATATAATGGGATCTAATAAAATTTTATTTCACTTCGCTTATACATATATTCAATTTTCAATTATTTTTATTTTTATGATTATCTATATATATTACTCTATTCATTTTAAAATTTGCAATTATACATATAATCATGTGTTCTTAAGTTTTTCAGTTAGCTTTTAACTTTGGCTTTTATTTTATTGATTAACAAGTGTTTAATAATTTGTAGTTTTTTAATAACATATATTGGTATTTTTAGTATTTAAATTATTTTTACTGTTAGTATTTCATAAATAAGTTTTCAAATTATTTATATTATTTTTTAGATGTTATTTTTAAAATGTTAGTGTTGTACGGATTTAGAAATATAATAGAAGTGATATATTTTAAATGATATTTTAAAATTTTATTATTAAAATAAAAAAGAGTATATAAATAGAAAATCCATATATTCAGGTTTCATTTTAAAAGAATCATCAACTCTCTAAACTTTCTCTTCTTTCTTTCTCTTCCTTTTCTCTAAGATGTTAACTTTCTCGCTCATTAGATCAATGATCGAAGTCCTTTATTGGACTCTTTGGCAGCAGAGACTCCCGATCAGAATCTCATATAAAGTAAGTTCATTTTTGCTCTTTTTCTTTGAGTCAAATTTTGAACTTGTTAGGTTTATCTTAGTTTAAGCTTTGCATGTGACTCTTTTAGCTTCAGGATTAATATGTGTTAGCTCAGAGTTCTAGTGATATAGTTAGATTTTTTTATCAGGACTCTGTGGTGTAGGTTAAGCTACCCTTGAACTTTTGGTAGATTTGTAACTGTTAGTGAGTACCTGCTCAAACTCAGGTAAGAGAAGCTAATTTTAATTTTCAATAGAACCTTATTAGAAGATCTAGATGTGGGGTGACATGGTCACTAGTTTCAAAATCTCCTTGCATGATTGTTTGCTTTTGAGTAGAGTAGTGTATTGAGTGAAATTAAATGTAAAATGGTTGAATTTGATAATTTTGTATAGTATATGAATTTGATCTAGATAAGTTATGGAATGTGTTTTGATTGATATTGGAAATGTTTGAATGATAGTATGAATGAGTTTAATTGTATTATAATATAATTGACATGTAAGAATTTGCAAATATTGATTGTTTGATTCTGAATGACTTTGATTTAGAGATGTTGAATATATATAGATGGTATTACAAATTGACATATTAGCTTTATTAGAATTACTATCTAACTGTGAGCAAGAAATTGTCATTGTTTTTTGTTTAATATGTTTGAGTATGACAAAAATTTGTTGAAAACTTAAAATTTTAATAGTTTATGCAATTTTAATCTGCATATCTCGCTCAAACGAGGTATTTTCGCTTGGGCAAAATATTCTAACTCAAGCTATATAGCCTGAGACAATGAGTTTCAAACTCATTTTCGCTCAAGTGAGAAAATTCTCGCTCAAGCGAAAGTGAGGTGAAAAATGGAGTGCTCTCGGGTCTATTTTTGCTCAAGCGAGATTCGCTCAGGCGAAAGGGGTGAATTTTGGGTTGTTTTTGGGTTTATTTTCACTCAAACGAAGAGATTTTTGCTCAAGCAAGCTCATTCTCGTATAAGCTACATGATTTTTGCTCAAGCTAGCCTAAAAACAAACTATCAACTGAAATTTTTATTTTTTCTTTTAAAAGGTTGGTTTATTTTTGTTTTATGGTTTTTAATTATAATTTATGTAAAATTTTATTTTATATATTTAATTGAAAAATCCTTTAATTAGATATTTATGTGATTCTTGGATGAATTTTTTTGTGTTTTGAAATTCTAAGCTTTGGTATGATTTAAAGGTGTGATTTTGGATATTGTGAAATGTGGATTATGAATCTTAATCAAGACATAGGATTTTTAGGAAAGAAAATACCGTGTTGAGATTGTTTAGGATGTGCATTAACTAGGGATTCATCTAGAAGAAGGTATCCGGCCTGACTCTTCTGATATAATGGAATCACATTGATGAAAACTATTAGGTGTTGAGAGTCAAATGAGGTTCATATGATTTTGTCTACGGTTTGAAATACAATTTGGTCTTTTCAGATCATATGAATTAACCTTGTCATGCTAGCTTATATGATATTAAGATTATTTTATGCGCATAGCTGTGTGGATTCACGGTGAGGTAGTATGACATGTGCAAATCTATGAGTCTAAGTCAATGCACAGGTCTTCCTGAAGTTGAGTCAAGTGTTTGAGTATGTGGGTGAGTAGAAGTCTAACATGAGAAATGTGAATGATGAATTAGGAAAGATACTTGATGATTTTGTGAAAATGTATGAGAATTTATGACTTTATGTTTGTTAATTGAAGTTGTAATTATATAGAATTTTTTTTATAGGTAGCTTACCCTATTGTTTGTTGTGTTTTCTTTTCTTTTTAGAGGCCACTCCTGACTCAACAAATATTTGTTGCTAAACAAAAAATCTTGGCCAAGATGAGAAGGTCATGTGAGGGTATGACCAATAGATAATTGGTTTTGCCAACTATAAAGGGATTGTGTCTTTCGAAAATTACAAGGTTTAAATGTTCTCTCCTAATTTCCTAGATGAACACTCATAGTGTTCTCTAAGAAGCTTGAGGCACAAAAAATCTAGACAACATTTTAGCATAGTGCAACATCCTCTTGTATGCTCTTATGCTTGAAGGATAACTTTATATAAACGCTGCAAGAAGGTAAATGTTGCAAATTCATTTTTGGTCGTTGAGCAGGTTCAATTCACTTGAATGTACTTTCTATGTCTGACTAGCTTGATAGTGGATTATGCATTAAATGCATTCCATGTAGCTTTAAATGATCTTTCTTCTTTACAAAGCATCCTGGATAGCTAACAACACTTATCTTCCTAGGCAACATAACTTTTTGCACTAAATTATGGTAAAAGTACATATCGTATAGCAACAACACTTATCTTCCTAGGCAGTATAACTTTTTGCACTAAATTATGGTAAAAGTACATGCCGTATTGAGCAGATAGCTAGGTCAAAGTTGAAAAGCGCTTGTGTTAGGTTAATGTTGAATAATGCAATTCTAGCTTTTTATCCAAGTGATACAATCCAAGTAGCCAAGAAGATGACCAAGGACTCAAGAGGCAATTCACACTATGAGCAGTCATTTCAGCAATCAAATCAAGACCCCACCAAATATCAGACTCGGGCCTCACTAGAAGAAGAACTTGGCATAGACCAGAACATCAACGGTTCTTTCTTCTAGTCTTCTTAAAAGACAAAAAACGTGTTTGTAAATAATTTGAGCTTACTTTTAGGGTCCAAATAACAAAATAGGCTAGAGTAGGTTCACATAGCATAAAAGGGAGTGTACTTAGCGAAATGGTCTTGTACCAAGCCCACTTTTTAAAGACAGGGCACCCAAAATTAGGGTTTTTAACCTACCTTCTAGAAGTTACGCCTAACGGTGCGATTTTGACCATGGTCAACACCCTAGGCAACCCCTCTCCCTTGCCATTTCTATCCTTCACCCATCTTGTCCACCAAGGCACCCCTTCCTATAAATAGGGTGTCTTGCCTCATGTATTTTCAACTTGATTTTGAATAGTAAAGAAACTTTGCAGGAGTGATTTTGTGAGACTTGTGAGTTCATATTGGGACTTATCTTGGGTGGGTAATATCTTGAGTGGCAGCTCCGGGTCTTATCTTGGGTGGGTAATATCTCAAATGGTGACTCTTGCATCACTCATCTTGGAGTCCCTCTGCTCCAAGTGGCGTGACTTTATTTTCTTCACCATAAGCTCTTTTCATCTCTTTCTCTTTTATCATTTTATTCATGCCTCCCCTCCATTCCATATACATCCTTTTCCACTATTTAATTTATTCTTTACTTTGTTATTCTTCTTTATTGTTCCCTGTCTATAATTTCGATGCATCATTTCTCACCTTATAATTATTTTTTCTCTTTGCCCTTTTGAAGTGAACCTTCACACTTACTTAACCACTTGGTTAAGTTCGTGTCCAATGAGAATCTTCTTAGGGTTCTCACCATAATTGCTAAATCAAAAATCATAAACAAGAGCAACCAATAAAAATGTGTAATTCTAAAATCAACTCACATCTCCAAGAGATCACCTTATATGACTTGTGTTTGAATAATACAACAATAATTTCCTACAACATAAAATAAACGTATAAATATTTGGGAAGTATTGTTGAATAAGAAACTTTGATGAATTCAAATTTGTCTTGAAGACTTATTATTATGTGTGTGTGTTTAGTTGGGTAGATTTTGTTATGTACATTTGCATATCATTATGATCCAAGTAACTTGATTAGTAATCTGCTTGAAATGTTTTGTTTTCAAAATATGTGTTTATTTTAATTAGTTGATTCATATATTAATGAATTGAAATTACTTCTATTTAAGTTTGCTTACTATAGTAAGTATCTTAAGAGATTGATTTATTGTATCAACCGGTTGAAAACACTTCGGATTTTTAAAGGATTTAAAAATGATTTGTTTTCTACTTTGTCTTTTCTATTAAGTGAAATCAATAAGTTATTTTGGTAAATAAACCGATTTAAAATATGGTGATTTCTTTTGTTAAAGAAAATAGTTAGTTGTTTTCATAAATCAATTAAATGTTTTTAACAGAATTCAATTATGTTAATCAAACTATTTTTTCAATGATACAACTAATTTCATTAAATGATGAAACTATTTTAACAATCTTTCTTTCCTTATATAAAGATGTTTTCTGATCATTTAAACATAACACATTTTAATAGAGAGAAAACAAACTATTTTAAAATCATTCTTGGAGATTGAATTTGGATCTTGGATCATTTTGGTTATGTGAAGAAGGTTTATATGTTTACAATTCTGTTGTGCTTCATTTGTAATAAATCCAAGTATATTTAACTCTATTCTTTTCACTGTATTGTGTTGTAAACACATTCAGATTGAGTTTTTGAATTCTGTGTGTGGTTAAAAGTGTTGTGTGTTATTGTAGAGTTCAAGGTCAACACTCTTGGTTGTTCTTATGTAATCTTGTGTGGTTGTTTTAGTGAATTTTTAGTGGTATGCTGGAGACTGGATGTAGCTCTTGGTTAAAAGTGAACCAGTATAAATATCCTATGCAATATCTCTATTTTTCACTCTGATATTTGTTATATAAATTGCTTTACAGTGTTCTGCATTAAATAAATTGGTTGAATTCTCAAAACAACTGGTTTATATTCTGATAAAATGCTTGTTGTGCTTTTTATAATCAGTTAAAAAGATAAATCAATTAATTGATTTCATTAAGTTTTCAATCTAATTCTAGTATTTGTGAAAATCTTGAAAACAATTCACCCTCCTCTTGTTTCACGTCATTTATTCTAACAAGTATGAGGTAAGCTTAGACTATGTGCGTATCGTTTGAGCATATAAACGTAAAGGATGACTGCATATAGTTGTATCATCTAATAAATAAAACACTTGTATTTTACATGATATTTTGTTGAACAAAACATTTCTCTTACAGATGATGTATGACCCTATTTTATGATTTATTGTATTTAAACACTTGATCAAAATCATAAGTGTTGGAATTTTCATTAACACACATCAATCAAATCACTCACAATATTTTTCCTTTTTCTCTTCACTTTCCACTCTCTTTCTCTTAATCCAAACAATCCTACTTTCCATTCCCTAAATCCAATTTTTGTTAAAATAGACCAAATACACAAGAAGGGAGCGTTGAATTGTGTATTAAAATTTTTCAATACTTTTAAAGTTGACAAACAATTTGTCAAAGACCTTCAAAATCATAGTTTGAAAAAATTTCTTAAGTTAGTATAGGTTTAATAACATGCAATCTTAATAAGTTAAAGAAAAGGAGAATTTACTCTCAGATTTTTATATTGGTTTTTGTGATAGTCCAGACTACGTCCAGTTCTCAATCAACTGATTGAGTTTCTATATGTAGACTATTGCTGCAAGTTACAACTGAGTATTCTTTTGGAACGTAGTCACTCTTGGCTCGAAATTCGAGTATTCTTTTGGAACAGAGTCACTTTTAGCTAACTCGTTGAGTATTCTTTTAAGCATAGCGACTCCTGGCTAAGACAAAGATTATTCTAAAATGTTATCAAAAGGAGCATAAGAGTTTGCTCACTATAGAAGGTAGCATCTTTTGATGTATACAAAGTTTAGGTAGTCTACTAGTTTGCTAATAAACACAACAATTTTCTTACAAAGCTTTTGTATTTTAGCACTTTTCAAACATAATTGCTCTTCTTATTTTCTTCCTGGATTTATTTATATAAACATTGAATAAAAGAGTTATTGCAAATCATTTTCTGGCCCTTGAGCAACTTTAGCTCATTTGAACATCTTCCTTGCGTCCGATCATTTTGAATGTAGAGGATGCATTAAATGTTCTTCTCCTCTTGGAACAACATCCAAATAACTAGTAGTACTTATATGTCCTTGATCAAAGTGTATTTTATTTAAAATTTTATAAAGCATAGAATCGTACAAGCCATATATAGTCTTTCCAAAAGTAGACAAGACAAGTCCTAGGGAGTTGTTGAAGCATAACAACTTTAGCTCATTTTTCAAAAGATCTTAGATGTTGACATATGCTTTTTCGAATTATGTTGGCATATGAAAGAAACAAACATTCCCCACAACATAGAATAAGTATAAAGAGATTTTCATGAAGTACAACGTTAACTTAAGACTATGTGCTTATCACTTGAGCAAATCATTTTATCAAACAAATAAAAGACTGCAACACGTTATATCTCTGTCAGACAAAACACTTTGTCTTGCATTATCTATTGTAAAAAAAATAATTTATCTTATAGACAAAGTATAATAATATTTTATATTTTATTATTTATCAAAGCTTAATTAAAATACAGATGGTCACTTTTAATCTAAACAAACCCTAATACTTATGAAGCACGAATAAAGTTCACCCGTTATTATTCTTTGCTTACTTTCTTCTCATATATATTATTTTTATTTGAGGTTGTGATTCTTCTTAAAATTTGTGGTACTTCTTTGTAAAGTTACTTTTCCTTCTTCACCACTTACTAATTCCACCTGCGAGACTGCTAGAGTTGCACCATTTTTTTTGTCATTGTCCCTTATTTGAATATGATTGTGCACTGATGACTTTTTACGGCAAGTGCACCGCGTTTGTCAGAAGTAATAATTGTCCTTAAGGATGGATATCGATCCCATAAGGAACAGTGAATTATCTAGTACAATAATCGCTAAATATAAAAACACAACAATAAAAAGAGTTTTGAATTAATTGTGTTGGCACTGATCAATAAGAAAACAAACAAAGAATTGGTTGCTTCAAGTTGAAAAAATAGGGATTAGGTTTCATCTTTCTCACTCTTATGTATTTTGATTAGCATGTCAATATTAAGTTCTTTGATTGAAATTGATGCCTGTATAAAAATAATTTAGATCGATTCCTCGCGTATAGAATCCTTAAGAATGTTCCCTAACTATCGATCCCTCGCATAATTATAAGAACAACTTAGAACAAAGCTCAGACGTTAATGGTAATTAACATTTCAAGTTTATCCCTAACACTCAAATATGTTAAGTATTGTTGTTTAGATCCAAACCCTAAAAATACCTCTCGGTCAGATTTAAGATTCTCAATTTGTCATGGAAAATTAAAAGTAAAACAACAATATCAATAATCAATCAAGAACTGAATATTAATATATAAGATATCACCTCAATACATAAGAGTTTGAGCAGATTACTCCCAATCCCAAAGGGTAGATTAGCCACACATACTTCTAGCACCTTCCATTCTTCCAATTGGGTTACAATTCACTCTATGGTATTTTGCTCTCAATCTGGCACCCTAGGGTTGAACCTCTAACCCACTATTTATCCTAGTTTTCTAGGGTTAAGTTGCTTCCTGTGTCACGTTAATGGGCTAAATGATAAAACATAAAAAAAGCTCAATCTTTATTTGCATCTTTTTCCATTCTAGGACCTTCCAACTTTCTTTTTTTAGCTCAACTTATTCTCCTTTACTCCAAATCTTCAATCCTCCCTAGAAATCTGCAATTAACACCACATTTGGGTTATTCAAATAAAGTTCATACAAAAATGTAAAAACGTATAAATTCATAAATTAAAGATTATTTTATATGTAAATTAACAATAAATTCTCATAAGTGCCTATATTTTAATATGAAATATTACTGAAATTAAACACTTAGCATACATTTTGTATTATATTGTTGTTCTATAATGAGAGTTGTGGCTTTCTTGGGATACATGAAAAATATATAAATTGATTGGGTTAAAACTCCATTGAAATGCACCTTAAAAAAACTTATTATAATAAATTATAGATTATCACATAACACATTAAATTTGTATAATAAAAACTATAAAAGAGAAATAAAATATTTATCTAAAAAATAAAGAAAACTTATCTTTACAATAAAAATTATAAAAAATATTTTATAAGAAATTTAATCAAATAAATAATAATAAAATAATATTATCTTATTCTAAATTGAAATAATGATCTTAATTTTTCAATTACTTATTCTTTATATATAAATGAAAAAAAAAGAGTTCAAACTAAGTACTTCTTGTAAGAACTTTGTATCTCTTAATAATCTACCTAACTCAAACGATTTCTTGTTGAGATATATATGTTCTACACAAAAAAATAAAATAAGGTATTATTTTAATAATTTTACCATTGTTTATATTAGGCAAGGTTTTATTAATTTTTTTCTCTTTTATTATATAAAATATTGATGATACTTAACTAGGGTATTTATTTTTGTTATCACATTTTAATTCTTTTTTATGAAAATAAGGTTGATTTTAATATACTATTTTCTTGAGTATATATATCTAGTATTACATAAGATACTGATAATGATAAATGATAAATTTTTATTATTATTCTTAATATTTTTATATTATACTATTTATTAATATATTAAACTATTTACAATACTTATTCTTTGATTTTAATATTATAAAATTAGGTGTAATTATTTTGTGGTCTCTATATTAAAAGTCAACAGTCAATTTCATCCAGTGATTTTAATTTTAAAAAAAATATGTAATTTGATCCTTATAATAAATTAATATGAACGGCATTAAATAGTAATGATGTAACATGCAGAATATCAGGTAATTTTTTTAGAAACCGTTGTTTGGATCAAGTTCAATCTTCTTTTCATTAATTATCATTACAAAAACGACCATTTATAGGAAAATAAAGAATGAATAGATAAAGAAGTAGTTGAACGAATAAATAAAGAAGTAAAAGGAATGCATAAAGTGATTAGGAACATTGGAAATTGAGAGAAAATTTCATCAGATAATGACGTAAAATTAAATTTGGAAGAAAAAAAGAGTAATGATTAAAAATAAACTTACCCAAACAAACAACAAAGGTCCTCATGCAACGTGGAGACAAGATGAAAGCAAGCTATAATTGATATGCCGTTTTCTCACACACTTTCTTTTTGAGTTTTCACTCCTAATTCTGGTTGAAGCTATTAATCTTGTTTTGAAAATATCGAAAAAGTAATAAATATATTTTTTAAATTATTTTATATAAAAAGTATAAATATCAATATCATTTTGTTTTTGTTTATTAATAAAAATTATTTCTTATTCTGTTTTAAATATTTCTTCTTATTATTACAAAAACAAAACTATAATAAAATAAAAGACAAATGATTAAAGAGTCACTCTCATGAAGTGTTCATAATGCAAAATGTCAATTAATTACAAACACAATAGATGCCTATTAAACTAATTCTTTAATAAATAAGACAATTTTCTAATTAAAATATAAATTTAAAAATTAATTTAATATTAAATTAGGAATTATATTATTATTAAATTATAATATTTAAAGGCTGATTTTTAGTTTTCTTATTATATCTAACGATTATTTTTTTTTCTAAATAATAATTAACAATGTTCTTTATATGAATGGAACTACTGTGTCTCGTGTTTTGATGGGAGATAGTCGGATATGGATAATATTATCTTATGATTAAATTATTATTTTTATTTTTTAAATAATCAACAATATTTTTATATGTTCTATATGATGAAGTTTGTCAATTACTTTGTATTCTTTATATGAATAGGACTGTATCGTGTCGAGTTCGAATGGGAGGTAGTCGAAGATAGAAAATCATTAGAAAAAATTAATTATTGACTCTTAATATAAGGATTAAAAAATAGTTATACCTAAAAATTATAATTATTTTTTCCCTCAGTTATTCAAAAAGTTTCCATATTTTATCTCTATTTTATTTTTCCGAAAACATCAATGTTCCAAAATTTTCTTTTAGTTCCTTTTATGTAATCCTGTTAAAAAAAGTTAAGAAATTATGTCATGCTAAAATCAGCTAATGTCACGTGAACGCAGTACCAAGTTGCCAATGTCGCATCATTACAAATAGAGAAAGTAAATATAACAGAATTAACAAGGACTAAAACTAAAAAAATAAAATAAATTATTAGGATAAAAATGATTTTTTTTTACATAAACCACTCACACATTTCATAAACATATGTGATTTGCAATGCACAGTTGTTCTTATCACTAAATTGTTAATAAAGTTCAGAAAGAAATTTACCTATAAAAGTTAATACTCAAGATAGTAAAAGTTTAAAAAATTAAATAATATATAAAAATAAAAATTAATTCGCCTCAATTCCTGAATAATATAGAACTATTTAACATATTGAAAAATAAATTGGTGTTTCTCTATACTACACTACGCGTATAACTTGCAGATAAAATTCATATTAAAGAGAAAATATGATTTATTTTGGTCCTATGTGTTCTTAATGGAATGCATGAATATTAAAATCGTAACTTATTCTTCATTTTCTCACTTTATACTCTTACACATTTATCCTTTTTTCTTTTTTCACTTCCTTTCTCATTTTTTTTTTATCATTTTTCTCAAATAGATAAAAGTGAAAATAGATTAGTTTGTGGAAGGCCTCCTATCTAACAAGTTTATGAAAAAGAAACATATTTTGGCTTTTAAAAAACCATTTTTAAGTAAAAATAAATGTACTGTCTTCTTCTATTCGAGAGTACCTTGTGTTCAAGTTAATCAAAATTGTGTATTTTTATTTGATATATATATATATATATACTTTTTCTTAAAAATAAGTTTAGATACAATAACCTACACTGGACTTATTTTTTTACTTATAAAATATTTTTAAAAAGCCCAAATATCACATTATAGTGTTGAACAAGAAGAAGAAAAAGCAAAGAAAAATTATTATTGTGATATAATTTTTTATTATTTAAGATTGATATTGTAAGGATATAGAAAATAATCTTAAGTAAAAGTGATATATTTTAAATGATACCTGAATATTTTATTATTAAAATGAAAAGAGTATATAAATGGAAAATTCAGTTATTCAGGTTTCATTATAAAAGAACAATCATCTTTCTAAAAGTTTCATTTTTCTTTTCTCTTCCTTCTCTCTAAGATTTTAACCTTCTCGCTCATCAGTTTGACGATCGGAGTTCACCATTAGACTCTTGAAAGTGAATACTATAGGACTGTTCAATTAGAATCTCTAATAGAGTAAGTTTAATTTTGCTCTCCTCTTTGAGTCAAGTTTTGAACTTGTAGGTCTGTCTCGATCTAAGTTTATGCATGTGACTTTTTTAGCTTTAGGATTAGTCTTTGTTAGCTCAGAGTCTTAGTGATATAGTTAAATTTTTTATCAGGACTTTATGATGCAGATTAAGCTACTCTTGAAGCATTTGGTATGTTTGGAGCTCTTAGTGAGCACCTGCTCAAACTCAGGTAAGGGAAGTTAGTTTAAATTTTCAATAGAACCCTAGGTTAGAAGATCTAAATGTGGAGGTGACGTAGTCACTGATTCCAAATTTAATTTGCAGGTTTTCTTGTTTAGGGTAGATTGGAATTTGATTGAAATTGATATGTGAAATTGTAGATATAATAGATGTTGTAGAATGTTTGATGAGAATTGATTGTTTGATTTTAAATGATTTTGATTTAGAAATCATATATATGTATAGATTGACATAATAGCTCAATGACTCAATGAGAGTGGTTGTATAATTATGAGCAGGAACTTTCAATGTACTATGTAGATTTGTAAAATTATGGATTAAATGAAAGGTTGTTTCAGAAATATAACAAGTCTATGCAAATTTTCTGCATACCTCGCACATGCAAGATAATTCTCCCTCGAGCGAGAATAGAATGAAAAATTAAGTGCTCTTAGATCCATTTTCACTTGCTCAATCCAGATGAGATTTTATTCAAGTGAAAATGGGTTAAATTCCAAGGTACTTTGTGGTCCATTTTCGTTCAAACTAAATGAAATTTTGTTCAAGCGAAAATGGGGAAAGTCGGAAGTGTTGCTGGTCCCTTTTTGTTTAAACCAAATTTTTTTCGCTCAAACCAAAAATCCTGTGTGCACACTGGTTCATTTTCACTCACACTAAAATTTTTCTTACAAGCCAAAAAAAATTATGGTTGCATGCTGGTCTATTTTCCCTCGCACTAAAATTTTTCGCTCAAGCCAGTGTAAACAAAAATTATATTTTATATTTGCTTTTAGAAGGTTGGTTTTTTTATTTCTGTATAGGTTTACTTATAAATTATGTAAATTTTTTATTTTATGTATATTTAATTGAAAATTCCTTTAATTAAATATTTATATGATTAGTGAATGAATTTTTGTGTGTTTTGGGATTTCTAAACTTTGGTATGATTTGATTGTGTGAGTTTGGATATTGTGAGATTGAGAATATAAATTTTAATCAAAACATACTATTTCTAGGAAAGAAAATACTATGTTAATATTTTTTTTAAGATTTGCATTGACTAGGAATTCGTCTAGAAGAAGATATCTTGACTCTCCTGAGATAATGAAATCATATAAATGAAGTTACTCAGGTGGTGAGAGTCTGAGGAGGTCCATATGAATAGGTAAGTTGTTTGAAAGACAATTAACTTGAACTGTTATATAAATTAACCCTGTCATACTAAGAGAGATGATATTAAGATTATTTATGCGCAAAGCTATGTGGATTTCACAATGAGATAGTATGACATGTGCAGATATCTGAGTCTAAGTCAACACACGAGTCTTCCAGAAATAGAGTCAAGTGTGTCTATGTGTTGTGAGTCAGTAGAAGTTTGACATGTGAAAGATGAATTATGAATTTTAATAGACACTTGATGGTTTGAGAAATTGTATGAGACTTATGAATTTTGCTTATTAATTTGAAATTGAAATTATATAGAAATTTTTATATAGTTGGCTTACCTTGTTCTTTGTTTGTGTTGTTTTCTTTAATCTGTGATGATTGTGTAATTACACCAGAACAAATGAGATTGCAGGTAATAGAACCAGTGTCAAGGGATGAGATGTTTTTAATCTGGATGTTTTGTTTTTTTAAACTTTTGTATATATTAAATCCCTATAAAGAAGAATATATTTTTGAGATAGTTATATATATTAATATGTTAATTAAATATTATTTATATATTAAGACTTAATTATTTTTTGTGCTTCCAATTATATATCAATATTTTTTTGTTAGTATTTTCCTTTTCATCCATATATTTTTTTCCTACAAACTCTTTTTTTATTTGTAGTCAAATATAGTTTTTTTTGCAGTCCTTGTAATTTTTTTGGTGGCAGATCCTGTCATTTTCACTAATGACATTCATATTTTAAACATTTTTTAATGGAATTAAATGAAAATGAATAAAAAAATTGTAATTTACAGAGATGATTCTAATTTTTTTTCCTACAAAAGAATAAAAGCACTAAATTATAAGGACAAAAATCTTAATTAAGCTTAAAAATGATGAAAGTATGATTGATTACTTTGGTCCTTCTCTCTTAAGGTTGTCCACAAAAATTCTGAGCCAAACTGAAAAAATATGTGGCAGATTTCTCCCGGATGAGAGTGGGATAAAAAAAAGGAGAAAGAAAGAAAGAAATAGTAAAAATTAAGATTGTTCTAGATTTAGAAAAAGTGTAAATGGAGATGAATATTAAATTTATAGAAGATAAATAGAAGATAATTAGAAAAGTTTTACTAGATGAGATTAATCTGACTGAAAAAATATTGAAAGAAATTATGATATAAATAATATAATTGGAAACGAGGTTGACATTTATTTGTTCATGTGAAAATAAAAATGTAAAAGTGTAATATTTGTAATTTGATTAGAAATGAAGTTGTAAAATTCGAGCACAATTAATATAGTAGCAATTAAATATCATTAACACATGAAAATAAATAATGTTCATTCAAAGAAAAAAAAAATACATTGAATTACAAAACAAAAGTTACAACAAACATAAATAAAACATAACGTTATTTCCTATTGTTGTAAGTTCTTGAATTTTGTTTTGAATTGCATGAACCCTTTGATGAACATGTTGCAAGAAAATGGTATTTAAGCCAAGTTAGAATCCCTCAATACCTATTGTTCCAGTTTTTGAATATCTTCATCAATGTCATGTTCTTCAATATGGTGACTCGTACTATGTTGCTATACACTATTTATATTGATTTTTTTTTTTAAATCTCTAATTGAAAAAATTAAACTACACTAATTTAGTCTTGTCCTCTAAAATCAAATCAATTTCCACATGCAAGGAATTCGAGTTATAGAAAAACCATAAAAGAGGGGTATGACGATGATCTTGCATTTTCACATTTGAATATGATGTGGCTAATCAATGCCAATATTATGTTTGATTGTCCACATCATAAAGTTGTCAATATGGAGGAGTTGTGCACAAGACTAATTCTTCTTACACCTCCATATGTTCTTGTGCCACCTTCATACAAAATGTGAAAATACTTTTTTATTTTTTTTTGTCACTTCCATGTAAAATGTGAAAACATTTTTTTTATCCTTTTTATGTCACTCCATAGAGTAACTTTTGGATATGCATTTGAAAAAAGACTTTCGGATTACATAATCCAAAAACTAAAAAAGACTTTCGGATTATGTAATTCGGAAACTAATCATGCATATGAAAAAAGGCTTCTGGATTATGTAATCCGGAAGCTAATTACGATTTTGAGAAAAGACTTCTAGATTACGTAATTTAGAATATTATAGAAAGATATTTTTGGAAATATGAAAATTTATGGAGGTGGAAGAAGAATATATGGAAGTATAGAAAGAAAGAGTCTCTCCAAAATAACTATCACGACTCCACCTGACTTAGAATATGAAGATATGTACAATGTAATAATATTTCCTCAGTGGGCAAACTTTTGACATTCCCACAACTACGTTTGGGAAGTCAAAAAAAATCTTATTAGACTTTGACAATTACTTCCTGCAACCCATTAAATTTAAATTGCACCGAACTTTATATGAAGTGACAAAAATATCTTATATAGAAGGAGGAGTACAATCAAAATACATTTCAAATTTCCTTTTCCAAAACACGCTTCCCAAACACTTTTATGATTTTTGAAATCTCTTTTCCAAAATACATTTCTGAATTTTGTTTTCTAAACTTTCTTTTTCAGACTGTACTTTTTTTTATTCTAGAATTGCTTTTTCACGAATTTTTTTTATTTCAGAATTGCTTTTTCATAATGAAATTTTGATTTTCCAATTCTATTATGGAATTCCATTTCCTTACCACATTTGACTTTTCAGAATGTATTTTTTAAATTCTAGATTTTTTAAATTCATGTGCAGGTAGAATTTACCTTAGACTTATTAGCTTTGTTCATTACTAGGTAGTTCAATTCCTTGACCAAATTATGATATTTTATCTCCGATTTGAACCTGAAATCTTAACTAGAGTATCAATTGCCATTTGGTGGTCTCTGGTATATACACTATGGTTAATAGTGTATGAGTTACATGCCTCTCTAGCTTTTATATGTGACTAAATAATTCACCATGATACTGCAGAGGAGCAAAGATTAAGTGATGCACCAGCAATATCATGTGCAGGATTATAACAACAATCAATTTTCAGCTCAGTGGAAGTACCCTTATGTTTAAGGAAGCATTCCATTATACAACATGGAAAAAGTACAACAAAGGCTAATTACGAAGAGGCTGTTTAAATCAATGGCTCTACATAACGATCGTACACATGAAGTATGGAACTGTAAACCAATTTGAACAACACCAAGGAAGACTAAATACAATGTTTGAACAGAGTGGAAAAAATCTGCAGAAAGTCTTCACTGGCATCTCATTTTACTCCATAGCAAGAGGATTGTTTCATGCAACTGCTTCAGGAACTGGGGTATACCAGCCATGATGGATCTCCACAGCCTTCTTTCTTCGGGCAAGCCGAGCCTTGCGATTTGCTGCGGTGTTCCTGTGCAGTGTTCCTGATCTAACAGCTTTGTCAATTGTTGAGTATGCCTCTCCAATCAACTTCTCAATAGGGAGAATTTCTTCGGATGCCGCATCTTGTTTCTTCTTCAGAACTTCCAGAGCTTCCAAAACCTGTAGACCAAATATTATGTAAAAGCTAGAAGTTGAGATGGTAGCACAGAAGATAAGAGAAGAGGTATTAACACCAAGTTCTTCTGACAAGAATTAGGAGCGGTATTCTGAGAGTATTTTATATTCTGAACAAGATCAGAAGCGTTTGCTGCAGTTTAATGTACCCACAACTACAAGTCACTATGTTAAGTAAAACATAAACCTTTACTGTTTGCAAGAGCTTAACATAAGTACTGCAGTTATTACATCTGTCATCATGTAAAGATTCATAACTTTTTTTGGAGTCTCCAATATTAGGTTAGAGTGGACTGTTCTTGCACAAGTAATTGTACTAGAATACTCAATGCTGTTATACTAATAGAAACAAGGAACATTAGTAAAGTGTTTTACATCATGCATGTCATGTTGTCATGCTAACATGAGTCCTATTTTTCTCACCATTTTTCATCTTTTCCCGACAATTCCAACATCAAGAAGAATTTTCCAGAGAAACTAGAAGAATGCTGAGTCTCACACAAGAGGTGGAATCACCAATGGGTTGTAGGAAGACATGCCATACTTTGTTTAAAAAAGTTGGTCTAAACGGACAAATAAGAACAATCATGTCTTCCACTCTAGAGTGTGATGCCAAAAGAAAACCCAAGTGTTTCTCAAGCATAGTTTGGTACAACTAAAAGTAGGAATGAAAAAGGGATATTGAATACTATCTGTTGCAAAGACCTGTAAGGATGTAACCACTTCATTTTAGACACTGTAAGTAAAGATTTATCACAACCTTTTCCCATGAAAGCAAAACATTAAATTAGTGTGAACATCAACAAAAATTAATAGAAGAAAAACATGAATGACACTTATTCTTTTTCAGTCTATTCTAGCAACCTACCAAAACTTGGTTGAAAAGAAAATCCATGCCTCTTGAAAACAATAAGATACAAACTATTTAAACCAACCCTGAACACAGCATCCTGCAGTCAATGTTACTCCTAAGTTCACCATATCATCTTCTCCCTCATAGCTCTCATACTCCATATCATCAACATGTATTTTTTTCTTCTTTCTCTATCTCTCCCATTTCTAACATACTGTAAGCCCATATTTCCCAATGAGTAAAGTGAGTTGCACATTATAGACAACTGACATTACTCCATAGCAAAAAAACAAATACAATACAACTCATTCATAAAACTAACAATTGAGTGAAACATGATAAAATTTAATTAAAAAAAGAGACTATAAACTCCGGGGTTTGGGGCATAAAACATTATTTTTTTAACTCACCTTCTTCGGGTGAAACAAGGTATAGAATTGGTCATCCACAACACATAATAATAATAAAAAAATAGGTTCCATTCTAAAGTCTTGTTTGAATAAACTATTCAACAAACGCCTATAGTATTGTTGACATAATTTATAGAATTAACTTATACATAGGCTAATTTATAAAATTTCTCTCATTCAACTTTTCCAAAAACTAATTTTAACTTGTGCATAAGTGAATTTTAACTTGTGAAAAAAACTTAATTTATTTTATCTTTCCTATTATTGAGAAATTTATCTAACCAAGACCTAAAACTGTCTTCTGAATGTCTGAGAATGAGTGTAATTGAATGAAGTGAAATGCAAAAAAGAAACAGCATTATACAATCTCAGTGAGATTGGTGACTTTTCTCATAACTACTTCAAAAGTCATATCTGGGACTGTTTCTAATAAATTGACTGTACACAAAATGTTTGTAGTTTGGACATTTTTTAAACAAAACAACATGAAACTGACTTCACCATCCTTAGATAAGATCAATTCCATGCTAAACAAAAAATGCAAGTTCTCCAGTCAAACCATTCAATTGGAACATAACCCAAACCAAAACAACTCCAATAACATAACAGAGAGGTTCCACCTTCTTAGTGCGCGTTTTTATTTCAGATTTGCGAGCTTTGTTGTAAATGCGGCGGTCCTCGGCTTGGCGAGTTCTCTTCACGGCGGAATCCACCTTCTTCTTGGGGGCAGCCTCGCAAACCACAGAGGCGCGTCTTTGCACTGTGCTCAGCGGCAAGCAGTTACCTGAAACCAAACCAAACCCGACACAGGCCCACAATTGAAAACTCCAGCAAAACCGAATCTTTCGTGTCTTGTGATGAAAATAAGGGAAAAAAAGAGAAGCCCCATGAAATGGGGTGGTTGGTGAAAGGTACCTTGTGAGAGGAGAGGGTGAGAGAGGCTTTTGGAGAAACTGAGAGAAGTGGAATTGGAAACGGAAAGGGAGGAGGAAGTGAGGGAAAGGTTCCTCATTTGGGAGGGAAGGGTAAGCCATGAGCATGAAACTGCTGTTGCCATATCTCTCTCTCTGTGTGTGAGAAAAGAGGCAATCCTCTCTCTTTATCCGTTGAGAAGAGATGACGATGATTGTTATTTGTTGAAGTTTCTATGCGATATATTTACATACTACCCATACTACCCTTACTGTTTTCCTTACTAACACACTCATATATATATTAAATTTATTTTTCTTCTTCAAGTAACATTCAAATAGTTGATTGAACTTATAACATCTTTATAACATCTTGATCAAAGTGTCTTTGTTTGAAATTATGTGAAATACAAATTCATATAAATCAGACAAGGAGTGGGTGAAGCACAAGAATTGTAGCTCAATTTTTAAGAGATTGTTGATGTGATAAAAAATTTAAGTGGATCTTCTCGATTGGATGTAAGGAACGAAGATTCTCTACAACATAGAATAAACATATAAATATTTGCGAAATGTTAGCTTAAGACGATGTGCATCATTTAAGCATGTAAATGCTTATCAGACGTAAAAAAAAAACTACATAGTGTTATATCGTTTGACATATGAAACATTTGTGTTTTACATTATCTGATATTGAACAAATACTTGTGTTTTACATACAAAGCATGACCATGTGTTTATGCTTTGTTCTTTTCAGCACTTAATCAAAATCATGGGTGTGAAATTTTTTTTCTAACAATTCCTTTTCTTTTGTTCACATTGCTTGAAACACATCTCTTAAGGCCTTGAATGAAATTATATGTCTATAAATAAGCCAAATTGTCTTGTAAAGTTATACTTGAATGTTTGAATACAAATTAATTTTGTGAGACAACTTTGAGGGTTTAGGGCCTTGAACGAAATTACATGGCTATAAATAAGTCAAATTGTCTTGTAAAGTTACACTTGAATGCTTGAATACAAATTAATTTTGTGAGACAAATTAAAATATCTTACTTTTGTCTTGATTCTTATTGTAATAGACAAAGTGCTCAGTGGTTGGAGCTTGGTGCACGGTGTGGGTAGGTCAACTTGGTTGTTGGACTTATAAAGTGGATCGTGAGTTTGGTCCAATTATGTTAGTAAGCCCATTGGAGAATAATTGAAATAATATTTTTATACAATAATATAAGGTTATTAGTAAAAGATATTTCTTAACCTAAGGGTGCGTGTTAGTGCACGTAGTGGTTAAGTCACGTAAATATATTTTAACCTAATGTGCGTTTAGGGCACGTAGTGGTTAAGTTGCATGCATAGTGAAAGATAACATTGCACCATGAGTAAGGTACCCACGTAAACAAAATATTTTCCCGCAATTAGCACTTGAAGACAAGTGGTGCCCTGTTAGCAGGTGGTTTTTGTGTTGTTATTTTATGCTCTCATTAAAGATAATATTCTTTTCTGCTGTAGCACCTTGAGTGGAAGTGCCCATAAACAGTGTTTTCTGTTATGTATGCTTTCAGTTGAGATTCGATTCTCATGAGAGAAAGCTATTATAAGAGATAAGTTATAAAAGGGGTTTGAGACCCTAGGTAAAGGTATTTTGTTTTTTAGATTGAAACTAAATAATTATTTGTTTATAGTAAGCTTTCACTGATCGTCGGAGTGTGATCAACAGGTAGGTAGAGTCACATCTGTTTCAACGGAGCCACGTTCCAGCGCAACAAGAAGACGTAGAACAAATTCCATATGAGACCAACGAGAACACTTTTCTTAAAGAGTTTCTTTAAGTGGTTAATCCTTCTTTCTTGCCCTTATCGTTTGGAAATCTTTTTCAAAGGTGAAATATTCTTCTCATCTCTTTCCTTAATTCATTTTATCTTTTATTTTAAGAAAATTCTTCTTGCATCATATCAATTTGTGTAGGAACTAAAATGAAATAACACGTAAAATTGGAAGGGAATTGAATTCACTACAAATTGAAATGAACATTAGGCATTTTATAGCCTTTTAGACGTACTGAAGCAAAACAGAAAAACCATTTTTCATGGCAAGTTACAACGAAATTCAAAAGCAACTAATCCTAGAAAATAGGAAACCCATAAGACTAGGGATTTATTGAGAACGTGAATAAAATAAATAACTAATTTTGACTATCATTCCCTCCCTTAAGCTAATGCATCTGCATTGAGCTTAAATTTCATCTGCATCAATTACTCCAAGCATTCCATGAAGCTTCACAAATTGCTCCAATTTGAGAGGCTTTGTCATTATGTCAGCAATCTGTTCTTCAGAGCTACAAAAACTCAACTTCACAGCTCCATCATTTACCAAGTCTCGGAGAAAATGAAATCTTACTCCAATGTGCTTGCTTCGTCCATGAAAAACAGAATTTTTGGACAGCTGAATTGTAGAGTTGTTGTCACAATTAATTTTCGTGCTTCCTCTTTTTTCAGTTCCAAGTTGCTCCAATATTCTCCTAAGCCAAATACATTGACAAGCACAAAGTGCAGCAGTAATGTATTCAGCTTCTGTAGTTGATAGGCTCACTACTGGTTGCTTTTTCGAAGCCCATGAAATTGCTCCGGACCCCATAATGAAAGCAAAACCTGATGTACTCTTCCGGTCATCCAAATCTCCAACATAGTTGTTATCTGTATAAGATACGAGACCTGCGTTTCTTCTGCCACTTTTGTAGAGTATGACAAAATCAGTGGTTCCTTTTATATACCTTAAAATTATTTTTGCTGCAAGCCAATGAGATGACTTTGGATTTGCCATGAACCTACTAATCAAGCTTACTCCATACATTAGATCTGGTCGAGTGGCTGTGAGGT
>Ga0123342_1002146_pt1 | contig 33058 bp, 17 predicted proteins | sample Turbeawhitnodule_FD_89960 | JGI IMG/M metagenome (GOLD analysis project Ga0123342, IMG submission 89960) | Root nodule microbial communities of legume samples collected from Mexico - Turtle bean Mexico white nodule | ecosystem: Host-associated > Plants > Roots > Nodule | place: Mexico: Nepantla... | reverse complement strand
TTCAAAAATCGATTCAAAAGATTAAAAACAATATTAAAACTGATTTTTTTAGATTTATTTATTTATTTTTCTTCAATCAAACAGTTTAATTTAGATGTTATATTGAAAAAATAAAAACAGAACTCAACTACTTATTATATTTAAATATAATAAAAGTTAATTAACAACTAACCAACATTTCATATTTCTTAAAGGTTGTTATACTCTTTATATTGTAATTATATAACAATAATTATACAAAAGAATATTTTTTCTATTTATTTGATAACTTTTTCATTATAAATGTTTGACATTTAAAAAGTGTTTAAAAAGTTGTTGATATAATTTGTTCTTCCGATATTCACATATAGGACAAGTATTAAGGAAATAATAATAATAATTATCATATTAATCTCATCATTAGTATCCTATCTAATTAGATTGTAATTTGGAGACAGAAACTCCCTATATATTTCTCAACAATCTGACATTGACAGCTTATTGCGAATCAGACTAGGGAGGTTGTCAGACAACTCGGAGATCAACATCTGGGTATTGCATTTTTTTTTTCTTCCTTATCCCATGAAAGTCAAAGAATAGACAAACGCTACGACACAAGTTGGGTTCATGATCTTCACCTACCAACTTGAGGAATATTAAGAAAATAATAATTATCAAATTGTATGCAATTATTATATGCAACATTGTAGGATATTGTACCCAATTACATTCCTAAAAGTTAAGTGAAATGTGTTGAAGATCAAATGTGTTGAATTTATTTTAATAAACTAATATCTTAAAAAAACTATAATACTTTAAAAGAAAATAATATTAGCAATGTATAATTAGTACTGACCAATTGAATTTTTAATGCGGGGTGGTTAAGTAGTTACGCAATGTAATGTTATAAAATGATATGGAAAGATGTACTTTTCATTCAAATAAGATGCTTCGAGAATTCGTGAATAAATACTACGAAACATAATGCAAAAACAGTAAAAATCTAAGACAGAATTCGTGAATAGAGACTACGAAACATAATTCAAAAACAGTATGTTCTAGTAGGAAAAAAATCTAAGACGTATAGAGCTATAAAATCTGTTGGCGGAAGGATTCGAACTTTTAATGGAGGCTCACTCCCAGCTGCCACAAGAACCAAACCCACCCGCTGAGTCCACGGAGGTAGAGGCAGAGGCGCACTCCCAACCGCCAGAAGAGCTAAAATCACCCGTCGAGCCCACTGTAGAGGCCAATTCACCCGCCGAGCCACTACGGCCCTCCTAGACCAATTTTTGAGTATGGAGGTCAAGGTGAAAGTTGTTGATATAATCGTTTTCGTTTGATTTAGAAAAAATCTTATTAAAGAAGGCGACAATGTCATCCGATGAAATTGATAGAGAATCAAGATATTCACATATGGAACAAGTATTAAAGAAATAAAAATTATCAAATTATATGCAATATTGTACCTAATTATAATAATGATAGAATCTCATCATTAGTATCTTACCTAATTAAATTGTAATTTGGAGAGAGCAACTCCCTATATATTTCTCATACATCTTGTAACCATACACTAGGATACAAAGCTATTTTAATGACTATTAGTTACGCTAGCAATTGAGATTATTACTTTGTTCTTAGAATGGGACTGGGGATAAATTTAGGATTTGTTGGAATTCAAACACAATTTACCTTTATGTTATAGAGATAGAGTAGATCTCTATATCTTAGGTATATTTATTAGCTATGTACCTATCACCAATATTTGTTTTATAAATCTACTTTTATCATGTAAAAAAATTGTTATCATGTGCTTAACCCGTAATCTAAATATAGCATTGGTGAAAGAAAATTTCGTATCTCTTATTTTTTTTTTCTTCTGTTTTTTAAGTTATTGTTGCCTTTTTTCTCATTTTTCTGATTTTCTTTTACCATTATTAACTATAATGATTAAAGATTATTGCACCAAACATTTTGCTGGACTCGAGTCCAGCCGTGAATGACATATGGAATTTTTAGATATTACTAGTGTATATTGTTTATACTTGATCCCCAGTCCACATAACACACCAAGGATTGGGAGATTAATTTGTGATTGAATGAACATATATCCTTCTCTTTTAGGTTGTTTTTAGTAAGTCAAACCATCTATACTAGTAAATATTTTCTATTTGTAGACAGTCCTTTCTTGACCTTTCTGGTTCAATTACCTGCTTTCTGACCATGTGTTGCCACAAACAAAATATGATATTATGAGGAATTACATGCCTAAGGTTGGTTATCTGGAACTTCACATGATGTTCAGGACATGTGATGTTAACATTCTAACTATATTTGAAGTATTATTTGTTTTTGAAGTTTGGACTTAACTTTATCATAATTTTGTTTTTAGAAGATTTCATGGTAAGTTAAGGGATAAGGGTGTATGTAAAGTATCATTGACTTTCACTCTTTTTTAAAGTATATCCTGTAAATAAGTGCATGTTTAATCCTTTTCTCATCAAATAATTTATATATATATATATATATATATATTTATTTTCTATATGTGAAGAGATAAAAAAGAAAAACACAACTATTTAATTAATTATTTTTATATTTTTATAAATTAATATTAAAAGATAAATTAAAAAAATAGTTCAATATTAAACTAATTATCATTGGAATAACATATCAAATAATTGCTTAAAATATATCCATCACAACAAAAAAAATTATCATTAATTACTCTTTTGTCATTACCTCATTTTCAGTTAATTTACATATACATGTTTATTTTGATATAAAAATAAAAAATATAAGATAGAAAATTTTATAAATATTTATTAAAATAATAAATATTAAACTAAGAAAAGTCTTCAAAAAATTAGGTAATATTTTTTTATAAACGATAAAAGTACATTACACGTTAAAACATTTTATTTATAAAACTAATTTCATATCATTAATTATTTTTCAACATTAAAAAATAGTGTAAATAAAATATAATTTTTTTTCTATATTACATAATATATTTATTTTCAAAAACATAGTTTAAAAATATAATAAAAAAGGATAATAGCAAAAAAATGATGCACAAGTAATATATATTAATTATTATTCTTAATACATATAAAACGTGTCCCTCCAAAAGTCTCTAGGCTTATTTTTCCTTGCATCCCACGTTTTTCTTCCTGCACCCCACAATTTTAAATATTTCAAGATTAACCTTGACATCTAATTTGAAAAGGATCACCATGCTGGACTTTCTTTGTCACGGATCATCTTTATCATTGAATATCAATCACTGGTGGAGGGTTTTTGTAGTTGTTCGAGGCAAGATGGAGGAGTACGCTATGTTGCCGAAGCGTTGTTTGGGTTGTAGAGGTAACGGTAAAGTTTTTTTTTAGGAGCAGGGTGGTTATGGAGATTTTATGGTTACCGGATATCGAGATCCGGTAATGTATTCTGGATTCATGAATCTGGAATTGATTAAATTGTGTTTTCCGAATGAGGGGTGTTCCGGAAGTAAATTTTGCATCAGTTATTGATTTCTGGAATGCTGAATCCAAAAGTCTAATTCTGTTACGAATTGGTGAATCCAGAATGTTTTTTTTTGAATTATGGATTTTTGAATTCGGAATGCATATTTCTGTTACGGATTGGTAAATTCGGAATGTTTTTTTTGAATGATGGATTTATGAATGTGGAATGTATATTTTGAATTACGGATTAGTGGATCTGAAAATTTACTAGAAGTATCAATCTGAAAATTTTCCGAATTCCATAATCTGAAATGTAAAAAATAAGTACAGTTTAAGTGCATTTTGGGGTTTTTAAAAAATAATAGGAACAATATGGTTTTTGCATGATATTGTGGGGTGCAGGAAGAAAAATGTAGGGGTGCAAGAAGAAACTATCAATTCTCTAGCTAAACTTCTTCCATTTTCATTCATAAACAAACAACAATTAAATTCACAAGTTTAGGAATTTGATTCATTTTTTAAATCTTACCAATTTTTTACTATTCTTTAAAAAGATAAAAAAAAAAGTATTGACATTAATTAATATACGTAAGATGTGAGAACTGCCACTAAAGCTATGTCCATTACGAGAAGTAATTAAAAATCTCAAACTCTTTTTTATAACTATACAGCAAAGTTTTTATTTCACTAAGACTCCATATGTCATATTATTTCTAAAATGCTATAAAGTTTTTATAAAATTTCTTTTATTGTATGGTTCTTATAAACATTCACATTTTTATTTTATTTATGAATTAAATATTTTTTTTAGTAAAATTGATTTTTAACGTTAGTCCAAACTTAAAATATACTTGTATAAACTATTAAAATTGATAACTGTCAATTTTTTAAATTGACAAACTTTCATTATTATTACAATAATTTTCTTATTATAAGTATTTAAAAAAATCTAAAACCGGAACTAAGGATGAAAATAAATTTAGTGTAAGTACAAATATGAAAAACCTATTTAACCATTTATTTATTTATATATTATTCTTTTACAACCTAAAACATAATTTAATTATTATATATATTTTTATTTTTCTTGTTAAGTGTAACTCCACCACTTGTAGAAGCAATAATATATTCATCAATAAAATTAAAAGATAGGTGCCGGATGTAATTTTAAAAATACAGGGCTGTAAGTGTGCTTATAATTTTTTTATTAACACTTAGCATGTGTTTGATATAAAATATATATTATTTCATATCCGGAATTTATGAATATTAAGAATTTTGATTTCTATAAACGATTAAATTTTATTTGGTTGATTGAAACTATCTCTAGGAATATTTTCTAAATTTATGGGAATTATTTTCAAAATAAACACATTAAAAAAATTACTCAAATAAAGTGCTTCCCATTTTATATTATATATAGATTAATGTATGTTGTGGTGGAAAGCCAATGAAAGTTTCTTGAGTGAGCAATCACCAAAACCAGCTTAAGTGTGATGTATTCAAACTTTTCCCTTCCAAATGTTTTGAAATACTTTATAGTATTTCTTTTTGTAAATTTCCTCTAGTTAGTATTCTATAATTATATATATTCAGGATTTTAGAAAACAGTATTATAATTTTATTGATTTTAATTAAATAAATTAAATTTTAAAAATGTGTGCATGAATAAAAATACTAATTAATAATTAAAATGTATTAAGAAACAAATAATTATGGTAGTACTGATAAAGCATATAATTAAGTTTCTTTTCAAAAATTCAAAAGATTAAAAAAAATATTAAAACTGAATTTTTTAGATTTATTTATTTATTTTTCTTCAATCAAACAGTTTAATTTAGATGTTATATTGAAAAATTAAAAACAGAACTCAACTACTTGTTATATTTAAATATAATAAAAGTTAATTAACAACTAACAAACATTTCATATTTCTTAAAAGTTGTTATATTCTTTATATTGTAATTATAATATATTTATAAGATTATATAATTTATATATAAATACAAGAAAATTTTGAAATTATATAACAATAATCCTATAAAAGAATATTTTTCTATTTATTTTATGTTTGACATTTAAACAGTGTTTAAAAAGTTGTTAGTAATTGAAATGTTAAAACTAATTCAAACCGAACTCCAAAATTTTGATTTAATTTAATTTTAGATTTTGTTTTAAATTAAAAAAACACAAAAACTTATTTGAAAATAAGTTGTTAGATTCAAAATAAAAAAATTGAACCCAACTACTTAGTATATCTAAATACAATGTTATATTTAAAAGTTAATTAACAACCAACATTTCATATTTCTTAAAGGCTGTTTTACTCATTATATTGTAATTACAATATATTTATAAGATTATATCATTTATATATAAATACAAGAAAAAACTGAAATTATATAACAATAATTATTAAAGAATAATAAGTTCTTAGTAGCTCAAATAGTTAAAACCAATTCAAACACGAAATTTTATTTTAATTTAATTTTGAGTTTTGTATTAAATTAAACCAAACAAAAACTTATTTGATTTTTATTTGAATTTTTAAAAAAATAATTAAACCAAAAGTTGCAAACACCATATAAGTTTGTAATTTATAACAAATTTTAGTAAAAAAAAAAAGTAACGTAAGATATTCACAGTGTGTTGAATATAATAACTAATGTATTGATTATAATATTTGTGGTTGAGTATATAATATATATTGACGATCACTTCATTTTCTCTTTAAATATTTTTGTACTCACACTTTTTCTCTTTTTTTTAAATTTCAAATTATAGTTACACTTACCGAACAATTTAATAAATTAATATTTTTTTTTAAATTTAAAATTTAAAATACTAATATATATTTTATATTATTATAACGGATTATCTAAAGAATATTTTAATTTTTTTTGGTGTGAAAGTATATTTTTTTTCTAATAAATTATCATTTTTAGACATATATTTTTTCCTAGTATATATTTCGTTATTGCATTTCTTCCTGAAGAAGTGATGATGGAGATTTTGTCAAGGGTTTCAGTGAAGGATCTCATGCGATTCATGAGATTTATTAAACTACATTTTTAAAGGTGTTCCAAAAACACAAATGTCTTATTAACCATCAGAGGCTACCAACACCATAAGTCCATGTATTGGACGGTATCATATTCTTTACAAAGTTTACTTAAAAATCCATCATCATCCACCATTGATTATTATCCTTATCGATTCAAAAACCACAATTACACTGTCTTGGGTGTATGCAACGGCTTGGTTTGCTTGCAAGATTCTTACTATGATTTTAAAGAATTCTGGGTTCGGTTTTGGAATCCATCGACAAGGCTAATGAGCGAAGATTCTCCACGCGTGCACATTCATTCTAATGCGACAAGGCTAATGAGCGAAGATTCTCCACGCGTGCACATTCATTCTAATGGTTATAGATGCCGTTATTCGTTTATATTCGGGTTTGGCTATGATGATTGGAGTGACACTTACCAAGTTGTTTTGTTGGATAATAAATCACAGAAAATGGAAGTTAGTGTTTATTCTTTAGGTGATTGTTGTTGGAGAAATATCTTAAGTTGTGATGCTTTCACCATGTTGAGTATGTATGGAGCTTGTGTGTGTGGTACTGTCACTTCCCAGATCCAGTTCTAGTTATAATTTTAACATGAAGAATTTTAAGATATTTTCTTACGATATGAAGAATGAGAAATGCAATTATTTGTCAATGCCTGATGTTCATGGTCAAGGCCCCCTGTGATTGGGGCTTTGAAGGGATGTTTGTGTCTTTCTCTTCAACAAGGGACACAACTTCTAGTTTGGACAATGAGGGAGTTTGGAGTTGGAGTTGCAAAATTGTGGACACTGTTGCTGAATATAAATTGTAAAAATCTTCACATTCGTGCTCCTTATGATCCAGCAGTGATTTTCTCCATATCTGAGAATGATAGTGATGTACTGTTTGGAGGCTATCATGATAAAGAGTTCCATCTATACAATAAGAAAGATAATAGGATAGATAATTATAAACTTTTCAATGAGATCGTAGGAGGTTTCACAACTTCATCATTTCATGTGAATATATTCTATTTATTACTTTTGCATCCTTTCACCACACATAATTTAAGGAAATAATGTAGAATTAATAATTCAAAAATAAGAACACTATTAATGTATGTGTCTTCTATTATTGTTAGATGTGTGATTGTTGGTATATATAGGGAACTAACATGATTTAATTTGAAGAGAAACAACCATTAAAATTACAAGTTTTCCATTAGGATATGCTATTTTAGTTTTTTTAATAAGTGATCAACCTTTTCAAACAATTATACCATAATCAGTTTTGCAATTAACAAATATAACAGCAGTATTCATGGAATTATTTTATGTACAACTATACAAGAAAATGATTTCATGAGTTTAAGGTTGTATAAAGGGATTCCCTTTATAACCCTTTTTTTTCATTTTACTTTTATAACAACCTTTTATTCTATTAAATTATTTTAGATATTTTTGTAATTTCACATAGAATAAATAAACAACTATAATTCTCTCAAATTGATTTTTTTGCCACATCAATGTTTCTCTCTATTATATCTCTCTTCTTCATCAATTTTTTCAAATCCCGTTACCATCTTGCCGGTTCTTCTGAGATGACCTAGAATGACCTTTATTTGTCATTCCTCATTCTCATTCTCCCAAAAGTTGAACGCAAAACTTTTTTTTTTTTTATTATAGATTCCGTTTGCTTGGTTAACTGAGACTATTTTTAATTTTAAACTAATTTTCTTCTATATTTTTAAAATTAAAGGTATTTGTAAATTTATTGTAACTATTCTATTGAAAATGTTTTTCTTCACCATCTAAATGTGGTTAGATAATTTAGATTTCTTCTCATATATAATTTTATATTATTAATATAAGTTTACGAATAATAACTATTTATTTAAATTTAATATTAAACACAAATACATATAAATGAAAAAATAAAAAATGTAAATATACAGACGCTCTATTAATGATAATAGTAAATTTGATCGAATTTTATATTAGTTATTAAAAAAATACTAGTTAATAGTTTATATAGATTATTAAATTTGTTAGTAATAAATCTAATTTTAAAATTCATAATTAAATTTAATTTATTTTCACGTATATTTAAATTATTAAGGATTATACCAAGTATTAAAATAAATTTTGAGGGATATTTATCAAAATTTTGATTAATTAAAATAAATTTTACATTTAAGTACATAAGTATCATACTACATTTTAGTTTCTTTATTGATGTCCATTACCAAAAACAAAGACACCATCTATTAAGTATTTTGGGTTTTTATACTGGAATGGTTCTTTGATGGAGTTCTTGGACACTCTCATAAGTTCATTCATATGGATTTTGTGTACTTATATGTTGGGCTGCTTCTTCCTGCACCTCCATACCTTCTTCTCTCACCTCCATAGATTTTCGTATTTCCAAAAATGACCCTCTATAATATTTCGGATTACATAATTCAGAAATCATTTTTTAAATTTATAATTAACTTCCGGATTATATAATATTTTTTCAGATGCATGATTACTTTATGAATTACATAATCTGAAAGTCTTTTTTAACTTCCGGATTATATAATCTGGAAGTCTTTTTTCAAATGCATTTTTGAATTACATAATCTGGAAATTATTCTATGGGAGTGACATAAGAAGGATAAAAATGTATTTTCATGTTGTGTATGGAAGTGCCAGAAAAAGATATGGAGGTGCAGGAAGAAACAGTCTATATGTTGTTATACTTTATAATTTGGAAGCAGAGAACTCTTCGCATGGACCCAAGTTCATGTTTTAACATTTATTACAAATAAATTTTATATCAAATTATCATAACTTAACACAAATAAATCTCATTTTTATAACAAGATGAATCTCATGACCACTTTAGTTTGATTTTTTCCAATTAATAACATATTTCTCTTAAACATTTTATTCTTAATGTTACATTTACTTCTTCAATCAATCCAATCCCACTATAACATTTAATTTATTAAGTTATTTCATTATTATAAATTTATAGTTAATTTTAATAAATACATATACCTATATAATAACTATAAAATAATTCCGGCTAGTAAAAAATAAAGGTTAATCACTATAGTATATTTTTATTTGTCTTCAATAATATTAATTATAACAACTTCTTAAGAGATAATTATTTGATAGTCATCCCTATCTTTTATTCTAAAGGAAATGAGGGCTCACAAACTGTAGAAGGATATCAACTTTCATTATTGTTCTTTTATATTAATTCAGATCATTATTTTTAATTGGACCTTTTTTCCTTTTTCAGTCCTACTTAGACTTAAAAAATTATAAATTTTTACCTCATTGAATACTTAAACAAAAAAATTAATCAAATTCCAATCAAAATAGTAATTTTAATTTTAGAAAAATAGAAAGTTCCACCTCATTCAGTACTTAAAAAAAAATAAAAAATAAAAAATAATATATATATACATATATATATATATATATATATGTATGTATATAAACCCTAATTTCAGTGTCCAATTGTTAGGAGAAGATGATGAGAGCAATGGAACTGTTAGGAGAGATGGACGAGCAGGTATCGTCGATGGACGTTGATGACGTGGACCCTCTGGAGAACTTTGCCGAGGGTGTCATAACCACCGATCTCAAACTTGCCGATGTCAATTTCTTCAACAACTTCCAAGATGATTTCGATGATGCTGATATCAAGTAATCATTACGTTGGGGGGTAAATAATTTCCGGGTTAGGGTTTCTGTATCTTGTACTTTCCTCTCTCTGATGGTGAAGGGAATGAAAAAAAGAAAATAAAAGGACATATTCTACTTTATTTCTGGGTTAATATGATAATGGTGTTTGATTGTTAAATGTACTTCGGTTTTATTTGGTTTTTGTGTGGTTTTTGTCTCTGTTTTGTTTTAATGGGTAGACAAAACTTAATCTATTTTGGAACAGAATTGGTTCTATATATCGCCGCTGCATTGTTGATTGCAGATGTAGCTGTATGAATTTATTATATGTTTGCACATAAAAGAGAAAAAGAAATATACAATTATTTTCACTATTGGTGCGTCTTTTTACAATTATTCATCAATGAATCATGTCGTTTCCCAAAGAAGCACCTTGAAGTGTCTCCTGCATTCTTTCAACATCTGACATGGTCGCACTCGTTTAACCATTAACATTTAGAAATTAGAAGTTATAAAAGAAGATTGAAATTTGAATTTTGGTGTCCTTTACAAATTTGAATGGGAGATAAATCTTGGGTTGTGTTTCTTGTATCTCCTGAATGTTTCAGCTGAGGCACTGTCTTAGATGTGGGGGATGGAAAGGATGCTTCTAGCCATTTGTTTCAAGGCTTCCTTTTAGTAAGACAAAGTTTACTTGGAGTGTACTCTTGTAAATTAAAGTAAAAAAATATCAGTTATTCATGAGAAAAATTGGTAATATTGTAACAGATTCATGAATTTAATTTATAAGTAATATTTACCTTTGGTTTTCTCCCCTTGAGTAGCTTGCTCCCTCTTGTAAATTTGCATCTAAAGCAATTATTGCAGCAAATTACTGTTGATCAACTTTTAGTAATGTTACAATGTTTAATTTGGAAGATATAATCAAGCACATTTTTTATGAGCCAAGAAAGCGTTATAGCTAGCAGATGGAAGGTTGCAATTACTAACAGAATTGGTTTGTGTGGTTTCTAATGGAACCTTCATTTACTTATGAAGGTGGCCATCTTCTTTGATTTTAATCACATAATGACAGCATCTGATTCATCTGGGGTGTCTACAGTTCTTGATATGGTAAAAGATGCACGTGAGGGAAATTGTAGTGAGACGTACTTGAATCTTATTCGTGTACTTGAATTTCTGTTGTTTTCTTTGTTCTGTATTTAACTCAAAATTGTGCTGATCCAAACTGTAACAGTGAGCATTCTCACTGGTTTTGGACAAGTTTGGTTGAATATTCTCTAATTTAGTCGATAGAAGTTATGTTTGAACCTGGAGTTATTTTAGATGTTCCCCTGAAGTACTTATTGTTAGCTTTGTCTATTGAGATCTTATTGTTTGCTTAATCACTTGTTGTCAGCTTTGTCTTTGTGGTGGGTGTGGGTCTTATTGTTAGCTTAATCGGTAGGAGGTTGAGATTGAACTATTTTAGGAAAAACTTGCTTTTGTAGTATATAGCTTTTCTGGTGGATGTGAAGGTATAAGGTATGTTGATTATTACAGAGGTGTTGGTGTTGAGGTGCACTTATAGGTGAAAGATTTGGTCCAACATGTGTGTCCCTTTTCCAAGATAATCAAGAAGTATTTTATGATGTACTAGTTTTATATATTGAGTTTTTCTTTATTTCTTTATTTACTTTTTCTTTTAGTCTACTTCTAGTGAATTTTCTTTGATTTTTTTTTCTATCATGTTGAATCGAACGTTTATTACTAAGTCAAAACTATAGTTGATAATCAGGGTGTAACCCAAACGCCACGTTCGGTTCCATTTGCAAAAATATACAGGACATACTGTATTAATTACGCTACATATAGTCACATTCAAGTTGTTCATTAATGTTGAAAAGAATAAATAACAAGTTTTACTCTTACAAGTTCTGGAAAATGACTTTAAACGTTTTAAAACTTTATAATGAAAAAATGAAATCCGTTTCCTAAAAAACATAACAAAGGGAGTACTGCAGAGGATCCTAGCCTTTCATTTAAATTCCATTAGCATTAAATAATGTCTGTTATAAAATAGTTGTAAGAAAAAGTGGTGAGATTGTAACACTGCCATATAATTATTTTTAGCAGAATAGTTCCAGAAAGGAAATTCAGGATATACTGAGGTGATGCTTACGTTTAATTATGTGACGCAATTACAGCTGCAGCTTCTCCTTCAAGTTGAAATATAGCAAAGTTCAGTTAATGACGTACTAATAACTAACAAGGTTCAGTCATTTCAGTCATTTCATAGTAGATCCAAGAAACAGCTTTTTGTATTGCAATTCAACAAAATGATTATCTTAAAAAAAATTAAAAGGTAAATAAAATGTATGTAGTTAATTAACAGAATACAGTCTACTGTACCAGAAAAGAATTGGTTGCAAGCGATCTCAAATACATATATATGCTCTTCTCAATATCTATATACAACTGTATTAAGTTTACTTCTAGTTGGTACGGGAGACTGAAGCTGGCCAGTCTTAGCAAACCCTTGTCGGATCATTATAAGCTATAGTTTTGATCTTGTTCTGACCTTGAGACTGCTTGGTAATTTGATCTTACATTCTGAATTAAATAATAATGCAGTACAAAACATTAATAACAGATAAAAAGAATAAAAGAATGCACTGATAAGAAAAGGAAACTGCATAATGAAATCAATAAAAAATGAGTCAGTACCTATTTTAGTCCCCTCAAAAGATACAACTGATGCTAATTTGGTCCTCTAATCAAAAAGTTGAACATCAATTTGAAAGACAAATTGAAGCCAATTTTCTGGAGGTCCAAATTGATGACACTTCTATTTTGGAGGACTAACATAACATCCATATCAATTTTTCTATGATTATTCATTCTCACAAAAGAGGGATGAAGAAGAAAACGGAACTGAGGAGACCTACCCAATCTCCTACCTATAATTTAGGTAATACATCTTTAATTTTTATGCATTTTCATATCTCGAGGTACTATCATGAAATAATGTGCTATACTGTATGAATTAAAACATAATACTTACAGGATAAGCACATTCATTAGTGATCAAAATATAATTATGGCAAGGTGTTTATTGTACACCTAAACTGAATGATAAAATTGTTATAAGACCATAAGGAATATCAAAACATGTATTTCTTAGTTCTTAAAGAAATTTCTTTTTTTCGTCAAAGAAATAATGCAGTAAAAGACAATTTTCAATTTGTATATTTCACTCTTTTAATATTTACTATTGCTGTATGTATTTTCACTATATGAGCCTAGGCCCATCTCTATGTAATGTATTGTACATTTCATATATAATACGCTCTTTTGTTGTGCTTATCTTATATTTCTACAACTATTATAATAGACTACTTCCAAAAAAAAACATACGAGCTACTTTATTACAGTAAAACTAGACAAGAATGACAATAGCAGAATGGAAGAATTAGGCAAGTAACACGTTGAATAGTTTTATGAGATTGGTCTGTACCTCTAGTAACGTGATGTAATAGAAATCCTCCATATGCTGCATCAGAGCACTTCCATCTCTGATTGAGCGGAATATATTTATTTCAGTTTGCAACAACTTCTCAATAAGCTCCTTCTCACCCTTCAACTGATACATCAAGGTTGGGAATGGTGAACATGTAAGAAAGACCACCTCTAGATTCTTAAAAGGAAGAATATGTCAACGTTACTAATAAAAATAGCCCAGTTTGATAGATTAAGAAGAATACAATGCTCTGTAATACAGTGAATACATATGACGTTAGACCCTTAGGACACACACACTCCCCATATGCAATTACAGGGGCTGAATTAATGTGTATAATTCCTAGGTCCCAAAACTACACATTTTTAGGGCAAATTATCAAACTACAATAATTTCATGCAAAAACTGGAAACATGACAAAATTGTAAAGGTGTGATTCAAAGCTTGGAAACCCCTTCCTTTCATCCCTGGCTGTCAATGAATAAGCCATCATAGAAACTGACTTGAATTTTTAAGGAGTAGGTCATCTGACATGTATTTCTTGCTTTTCATAATTAAATTCATGTTATGAAGATTCTTTAGTCTCCAATGAAACACCCAAAAAGAAAAATCAAAAACATATGTAACATCTTTATCTTCATTGAAAATAACTGAAGACAAACATAGACCAAGGTTACATCCAACCAGAGATCAAGAAGAAAAGATGGAAACTTATTACTAATAGTTTCTCCATCTCTGAGCTTTATTTTTTAGGAATAGATATGGTCTTCTTGAGTTTAGGTTTGGCTAAGTGTTGGGTGTTATGTGTTACCTTGTTTTTATGAGTTAGTTCTTGTTGTGGTAGCTTGGTTTTGTTTCTCGGTGTATTTTCATGTGGTATGGGTTTTAGTGTGATTTCCCCGTGTTTTTTGTATTCCTTTTTCTTTGTAAACGTTATGGATTCTCATGTATTGACGTAATTGTCGAACTTTGGAGTGTCAACCTAGTTAAAAACCTAGTTAAAATTCTAAAGTTTCATAGTGACATCTAGCATGTGTTATAAAAAAAACTGTTTCAAAAAAAAACTCGTGAAGAATGGAGTATCTAGGGAAATGCTAAGCCTTATAAGGCTAGGAGTATGAAGACGTAGGGACTTGCATCGTCTAGGAATCAATACCCCAGTCTTCCATAATCTCATAACCAAGCTGGGAATGGAGGACATTCATTCCTCAGCTTGAGAGAGGGTGCTGAAATATGGGTGTAAATAGTGAACATTTACTGTACAATAAATATAGATTTGTTTGTAAAAAATCCCTAAAATTAAGAAGTACTTTCTTTCAGGAGATTTATTTCGTTTTTAGGATTTGGTTTTCCTTTAAATAATTATTGTTTCTTTTTTATATCAAGAAAAGTAATTCCATAGTTTTTGTTTACTGACTACACATTTTTTCACAGAAATAATCAGAAATACAATTTAATTTACTTTCTCATCTCTAAGTTTTCTTTCTATATTATGTTTTACCCTGAGCATACAAGTGTATGCTAAGACATCTCACATAGGCTAGGAATACGACTGACATTTGAATGAGAAATAATCTGTTAACCCGTTCCCTTTTGACCTCAATGGTAAGGTGAGTGAAATGCGCGAGGATATACCTTGCCACACTATTAAGGTGTACTTGGATAAGATTTTAAAATAAAAGCCCACTGTTGATATGGCTTTTTATTTAAGAAAAACTCAATTATCATAAAAAGATAAAAAATGTTTTTTCAATTAATTCCTTATATATAGCATAAACAAACAACCCCTTAATATATTTGGAATATTACATTAAATATTCATGCGAAATCAAAATTAATGACAATATTATAAGTGAATATGTGAATATAACAGAATAAACAATTATTTGGAAGTTGGAAAAGAAGAAACATACAAATTCACTGACTATAACATCTGGTGTTGATTCCCCAAGAACATCACCTTCATAACCATCTCCCAAAATATCTTTGTTTTCCTGGATGGCAAGCATTTGATATATTAGCCAGAGTAGGCGTTTGGAAATGTTCAATTCATTTAAACTTCAAGAAATTATTCCTGTTAGTCTCAAACAACTGACTTTCACTTCATATGTAATGCCATGCTCTTGATAAATTACATTGTAGAACTATCGAGACTAACAAATGTAACCATACCATTTCAGTAATTTTCACAAAATATTGTCATTAATAATAGCCAAATCAATGAGGCATTAAAATTGTCAACAAAAAGGATGAGTGCCTGACAAGACAGTAAATAATAAAGAGAAGAGTATATTCTTATATTTTGATTTTTAATAGAGATTCACGTGAGTGCAAAGAATTATAATAACCACTCACTAGGGTATTTCTTAAAACCCCAGCAGCAAGAAATACAGGTCGCTCCACATGACAATAACCCATTAACCGAGGAACTGTAGGTATAATATCTCTGTGATTCACAACTCGCCAGCTATCTTTAACTCTCTGCATATACAGGAGCAAAACAATTTGTTGTGTTCATCCAATGATAACAAGAAAAACACAAGAACAAGAAATAAAGAAAGCAATTGTATTGTAATAGAAAGTTCTATACATAGAGTACATTCTCAACGCAACATGCATAGCATACCCAAACTTCTTTATATATAGAACTATGAAATAACAGAAAACCACAAAGAAAGTTAAAACAAAATACCATCTAATACAAGTGGTAGACGATAGACAGTCTAACTAATCTTAGCATTACTAGACGCTTAGATATTTGTTGGTTCTCTTCATTAGAAAATCATAATTTAGAATCAATACATTAAAATTCTCCACCTTGACTCCAAATTATGGAAGAGCTCCCACATCACCTTTCTTTATCCTCGAACAAAAAAATTAATCTATTCCAAGCAACCTTTGAATATCAATTTTGGTAAGGACTTTGTAAATACATATGTAGGATTCTCCTATGAGGCTACCTTCACAATCCTAACCTCCCCAGACTCAACAATGTCTCTAATGAAATGCAATCTAGCATAATTGTGTCTAGTTTGTTCATGGTAAATATGATGATCAGTTAGATGTAAAACACTTTGACTTTTACAATGAATAATCACACAGACCTATATAACACCCAATTCTCTTATTACCCCCTTCAACCATAGAGACTCCTTCACCCTTTATGTGAGCGATATACTCAACCTGGGTATATAAAGCCACCATAGATTGTAAACTGGCTTTTGCAATTCAAAATAGTGTGAAAACATACCTAAAAATCAACTTATCAGTATCAACATTCCCTGCATAGAAAACGGAATAACTAGAAAACTACAAAGTCAAAACACTAACACAGGTGGTAGACAGTCTAACTAATATTAACACTAGTAGACACTCTCAAGTCGACGGTCTTTTATGCTTTTCACAATCATGATTTAGAGTCGGTACATCACACAATCAACATTTCTACAAAATGTAAACAAAAACAAATATGTCCACTTTATCGAACATGATAAATTAATAAAGAAGGCAAAATATCTCTATGTCAAAGATTATAATATATAGGAAGATTTAGAATTTAAAATAATTGAAGTTCGTAATGGACAATCAATTCAATATAGTAGCAACATGGCAATGGAAACAACATTAACAAAATAGTTATACTATTTTCTAACCTTATTGTAAACTTCTGCAAATTTTTTGTTACCAACTCTAGGAGAACCAAAGTTGTACATAGTAATAGAAATTGTTCCTTGCCTGGTAGACAAAAAAAAATATTATGGCATGCAATAACTATCATGAATATAAAAAAAAATATTATGGCATGCAATAACTATCATGAATATAAAAAAAATATTATGGCATACAATAACTATCATGAATATAAATTTTAGGGTTATTAATTGGTAGGTCCTATACTTTCAATGATAGTGTATATACAACTTATATCAATTCAAATTATGATAGGCTATTTTCTAGGACTATAGCCTCCATCAATCATTTGCAGCATCCCATATATTGTATATAAAAGAAAATATACAAAAGTGGAAGACTTAACCAAAAGCCACTAGGAAAACCTAGAATGTGGAAGCCGACATTTATTTCTACAATAATCATAAGATTCCCTATACTTGTGTAGGGTATTATTGTTCAAGAATGAAAAATTAAAAATAGAGGTGTATACTAATGCAAATTATGCAGGGTATGTTATAGATAGGAGATCCACTTCACGATATAGCATGTTTTTGGATGGAAAGGAAATTTGCTGACTTGGAGAAGTAAAAACCAAAATGTAATTGCAAGGTCTAGTGCAAAGGCTGAATTCCGAACTACGGCACATGGGGTGTGTGAATTTTTATGGCTGAAAATTACTGAACAATCTTAAAGTGACATGTGAAGAATCTATGACTCTTTATTGTGATAACAAATCAGCTATTAGCATTCATCACAATCAAGTTAAACATGATAAGACCAAGCACATAGCACATAGAAATAGATCGATACTTTATTAAAGAAAAACTATATAGTGGTCTTATCACCATTTCTTATGTCCCATTTGAGCTTCAATTAGAAGATCTGTTTACAAAAGGTCTTCATACTAAATGATTTCATGATCTCACGAGCAAGTTTGGAATGATAGATCCATTCACGAGCTTGAGGGGAAGTGTTTATTAAGGAGAAAATATATTTGATAAGCTACAATAAAATATTGTAATTAATTACACGTGTGTTGTTAGAAGATTCCAGAGATCTCTTTGTAATCTTTACTTTAGGGGTAGAGTTCTCTATATAGGCTGATGTACTGTTTCAAAAATTCAATTCAATAAAATCTTCTCTCAACCTGTCCAATCTTTGTCAATTGTAAATAAAATATTTTGCTAGTAAATGCATGCTCATCTGCAAGATTAAATGAAGTGTAAATTAAAAAGTTAAAAATTACAGAAATAAAGTATATGAGAAATAATAAACTTACTTTGCTAATTGATTAGATGAAAGTTCAAGTGCGAGCAAGGTTGCCAATGCACCACCCAAACTATGACCAGTCACATAAACATGCCATTTGTGAAGGGACTTAGAATGATCATCTCTGGCACAAAAAATAACTTTTGTTTGTCAAAGCAAATCAAATTTTGAGATGTACTATTGACATAGTGTTGGACTCGAGAATTAGAGACATAAAACAGTAGCTGTATTAACAAAACAATCCGGTTTAATGACTGGATTTTCTGTACAAGAACTCAACAAACAAGGCTTTACCCCTTATAAGGAGTTTTTTCCTTCAAAGATCATATGCAACAAATCGAACCTTAATACCCTCCTACAGGTCTGTCAATAAACCGTGTGTATAATTGATAGAAACCCTATTAATAAAAAAGTAACAAAATATAACATTGAACACTGGAATCACACATAATAGATACACTTGTTGTTCCAGAGACAAAAGTCTCCCTTATCAGTTTTAATACATCAATACACTTGCTGCCCTAGAGACAAACATCTCCTAGAAAGAGTATTCTCTGTCCACAAATCACAAACAACTTCACACTCGCCAATAATTACACAACCTACAATCAGATATATACTCCAAATACACAACTACCAGCGGTTATTTTCCACGCATAATGCTGTGCTCCAATTTCTAATACAAAACTAACTAGCAGTAGTTATTTTTTACACATAACTGCCGTCCTGGAGTTTTTAATATAGAATTGATTTCTGAAGTAGTTATTTTCTACACATACCTGTCGTCCTGGAGTTTTTAATATAGAGTTGATTTCTAAAGCATTTATTTTCTACACATAAGTGGCATAATTGCGCCTATAACTGTCACTACTAAATCATAACCTCCTAATACAGAATTATAATCTAACGTAGAACCTATCATATAGTTATCAATAAAATTATTTTCTTGCTAGTTCAAGTTGTACCTACATCCCAAGCATAAGCTTTTGGGCTAGCTAGTTCGCGACAATTAGTAATTCATTTGTCACTTAATTCATAAAAACAATTAATTATGGGAAAGCAAATGGATTTTCAAAATATTCTAAGAAATATAAAGTTACAAGGCAGTGTGCTCGGTGCAACAAAAGTTCTTCACAAGTACAACTTACACATAACCAATTGCAAGCCGAATTAGAGAAATGATCCTGGTCCTTACTGAATCATACGCACTTAGAAAACCGCTGTGAACCTACAATAACCATAACATCATCAACAACAAATGAATACTATGTTCTTCAAGCTTTCAAAAAACCTACTAATCATGTCTGAATAACATAACCTTACAACAATTACCATACTTGAATCTCTTGCTTGAAATCTCCACCTATCCTTTCAGGATTTAGCCTGTGAAAGTCATAGGAAAGCTAGTTGTGAAAGGAAATCATATGGTTAAACCAAAAATCATTTAATCAATCCCTAAATTAATTATGATTTGACACAGCAGAAAATAATATTTTCAGGGCAGCTGAGGTGGTATAACCTCAAAAACTGACATTTTTAATACATTTGAAGTAATAATAGTCAATAACAACAACAGAAACAATGATGGTGTACTTTCTCAATAAACTAAATAAAATATATTACTGCCTTCTGTCCCCCAAATATGCATGGTGTACTTTCTCAATAAACTAAATAAAATATATTGCTGCCTTCTGTCCCCAAAATATGCATTGCTTTTCGATAACTTTTCTACTTATTTTAAATTTTTTCTCTTTTCAATTTTTTTTTGCCAAATATTTTGTTTCAAAGTTATCAAATATATCTATTAGAAAGTGAACTTTAAGTCAAACTCAACTTCACAAAAACCAACTTGTAAGTTGATGTTTTCATTCACTTATATACTACAATAAACTTTAATACCATCTTAAGAAATAGACTTTAAGCTTTATTCAACCTCACAAACCTAATTTATAAGGTGAGATTTGCTATAGTTTAACTATGTCTCTAGTTGGTGTAGGATCTCCAACAATAACATACAAAATTAAGCAATATCAAATATGATTACATTTATCAAATACATACATGCACAATTACTCACAAGATTAAAACTACATTAAAACAATGAGATGAGATACAAGTTACATACAATGATACAATGACCCCAAAGCAACACCTTTATGGCTGAAAATTAAACCAAACCACTAAATAAGTCACAACTAGGTTGGAAATGAATGTTACCCGGCTGGCACAAGCATTAGGTCAGTTCTTAAGTCCTTCCATTGAGACTGAAAAATAAAAAGTATGCGCATCTTTAACTGAACCCAGATGCTATACACCACCTAAAAGAACAAGAAATATGAACTACCTGTTCTGTTCCCCTAAAAGCAACCACCAACCTTCTTCGTGCAGAATCACGCCAGATTGCAACCTGAAAGTTCTAAAGACTTAGAAAATAGAAAGCAGCGCATAGAATAAGACACTAGCAATATATTACAGATGTACATTGCCAGTTGAAAATTCACAAAAACAGAGAAATGGACTTATTGAAGAGGATATAAACAAAACACCTGTGTGTCTGTGGATGCATTATCTAAGAAACATAATTTTTCAAACTCAGACTTAATAAAACTAGGTTGGCCCAGTGAAGTGGCCAGCATTGCCCAAGCCTCCATGGCACTTTCAGCACTAGAAAAAAGTTCTTTCATCTCTTCAGTTATTTTATCATCCAGCACTATTCCACTCTGTGAGCTGGGAAACTGCTGACTACTGGAATATTCCATGTCCTCGTCACCTGCTTTGGTAGAATCTTCTTTGATTTTCCTCTCTTCTGAAGAACCCCCTTCTTTTATTTTGGATACTGTTGCAGTCAAAAGCATTAAACCTCCAAAAATTGACTCAGTCTGCCTCATCAAATTTTGTGTTGCTTTTTTAACCTCAGGAAGTGAAGGCTGAAACACAGCAATGGCAGGTTGGCCACTTGTTTTATCATCTGTATCATCTGTGCCTACAGGCATTGCAAGACCAGATTGGACGTAAATGCTTTCTGCAATATTTTGCGATTGTGAGCCAATTTTGTTTAAAAACTCCAATCCATCCCACTTAAATTTCTCTGAAACAGAGAGACCTAACTTTTGAGCGATACTAGAATTAACAACATTAGCAAAATTCCTCCAAAATATTTTATTTGATAATTCTTCCTCACTAACTTTTGTTGGCAATTCAGAAGCATGTCCATTTTCAGTATCATTGTCATGTTTGATAAATTCCTTTGAGTTCCTCTGTTCCCTGCTAGTTTCATTGAAGGCTTCTGAAATGCCAGCTTCGATAGAAGGAATATTGAATGTAAAAGCAGATTCATTCAGTTCCCCTGCAGCTTCACTGTCATACTCACCATTATTAATATCAGACTTCCCTCCCTTCAGAAGATATGAATTGTTAAAAGACTTTAACTGCCCAAATGCATATTCCACAAATTGGCGGGCCTGTACTGTTTCAGAACCAATAACCTTTCTGAATGCAGAATCAAAACCCTTTATCTTTAAAAAGTCTAAAACAAAAGGTATCTTCCACCACCTTTTCTCTTCATCAATTTGATCATAGCTTTTATATTTTACCTGAAACCCAAAACTTATCACAATCATGATTCATTACAATGTAGCCTCTCATTTACACAACACAACAGAATTTATACCAAATAAAGCACATATGTGGATAAATATCTCAAACATACATAAAGCATATAGCTTATATCAAAAGTCTTGAATGAAGTTCAAGTCAAATTTCACATTAAAACCTATATAGATTTATTTAAAAATACAACATCACTAAAGAGGAGACAGATTAATGCAAGTGCTAAAATATAAAAATGCATTTATTGTCATATGAAGTTGTAAGTGGTAAGGTATATCAGAGACGTATCTGTTTCACCAAATTATTCATACAATGCATAGACATCATGCTGTCCACTAAATCCAATTGCCCAATAACTTTTCCCCATAAAATCTGTACTCTTAAGAAACATACCTCCATCTGAACCTTTCCACCACCTCCCATTCCTTCCAACTCGACCAGTATTTCATGAACATCTCCTATAACAAAACGCATTTTTGCTAAGTTTTTGCAGCCATAAGTTTAACCATAAATCTCAACTTTTTGCACTATAAATCTCAACTTTTTGCACTTCTAGTAAATATATTCATAAGCAATTTTTCCACTGCTTCTGACAGATGAACATGTATATAAAAGAAAATGGAGCAGAAATTGAACCCATTTCAAAATTTTAAGCAATACAAGAATCTTTCAACACTTCACTAATTAATTGTCAAAAGATTTTCTGGTCCTCACCATCACAGAGCAACTCTAGATCAACACCTGCATTCCCCATTCGTTTGTGAGGAGTTACAAGATTTGCATCCCAGGCTGCAACCTAAGATATAGTGCCAGATGTTAGAATATTGACATAAACTTTTCAAGATAATTTTACTTTCAAACATATATTTTCATGATTTTTCATTTTTGAAACAATCAAATCCCTATTATTCGTGGATATAATCAAATCCTTATTATTCAGGGATATAATCAAATCCTTATTATTCAGGGATATAATCAAATCCCTATTATTCAGGGATATAATCATTATACACTTTAATTATTAATTATAATCTGCTAAATATGGAATAATAAAATATGATTGCTCACACTTCCCCTAAGTTGGTGAATAAACATTTTCCATTCTCAACTTGGAAACAATCCTTTGAAAGTTGTTGCTATTCAGCCCCTTTGTTAGAAGGTCTGCAAGGATCTCTTCATTGGAGACATATGGAAGGCAAATTTGATCATTGTCTAATCTTTCTTTGATAAAATGCAATCAATTTCAATGTGTTTGGTTCTATCATGTTGCACCGAATTATGGACTATGCTAACAACAAATTTATTATCACAGTGAGGTCTCATTGGTTACTCCCACTTTATTCTTAAGTCTTCCAAGATGATTTTCAGCCACAGCAGTTCTCAGATCCCTTGTTCCATTTCCCTGAACTCTGCTTCAGCACTAGATCTTGCTACCACATTCTGTTTTTTACTCTTCCAAGTTACAAGATTCCCACTTAGGAAAATACAATATCCAATGGTTGATCTCCTATCCACAATTGACCCAGCATAGTCAACATTTTTATATACTTTGAGATTTACATTCCCATTTCATTTGAATAAAATTCCCTTACCTAAAGTACCTTTTAGATATAGAACAATTCTTAGTTCAGCCTGCAAGTGAGTCTCCTTTGGTTGGGGCATGAACTGGCTTACTAGACTCACTACAAATGTAGCTTCAGGTCTAGTGTGAGACAAATATATAAGTTTGCCAACCAATCTCTAGCATAGCAGTATCTTTTTCTGCATTTTTGAACTTTAGATATGGATCAATTGGTGTACTTGCAGGCTTGCATGATATCTTACCAGTTTCCTTTAGCAAATCAATAATGTATTTCTGTTGGTTTAGAATGGGCTACTTCATTTTCCCAAGGACTTGATTTCAAACTCCTTGGCTAGATGTTCGCTTAATAGTTGTTGTTCCTCTTCATCGGCACTTATCACTATAATATCATCCATATACATCAGTAACACTATTACTCCACCTGACTTAGCGTCTTTAACAAAGAATGTGTGGTCTCCTTGGCTTTGTTTTGAAGCCCAAACCTATCATAACTTTAGTAAACCTTCCAAATCATGCTCGTGGTGATTGGTTTAGTCCATGCATTTTCTGTTTCAATTTGCAAACTATTGACAGCAATTTTCCCACCATATCCAAGGGACAATTCCATGTAAATCTCCTCTTCAAGTTCTCCATGAAGGAAGACATTTTTTACATCAAATTGTTGCAAGTTTCAGCCACAAGAGATTATATTACCCCTACTATATTCATTTTTTCAACTGGGCCAAATGTTTTCAAGTAATCCACTCCAGATGCTTAAGCGAATCCCTTGGCTACTAACCTTGCCTTGTATCTTTCAATGTATCCATTAGTCTTGTATTTTATAATATATGCCCATTTACATCCTACTGATTTTTTTTCCTTTTCATAGAGTAACCAATTCCCAAGTACTATTCTTTTTACAGTGCCTCCATTTCCAAGTCCATGGCCTATCTCCATGTCAATCAATGCCTTAGATAGGGAGGTAGGAGTTGTGGTAGTGTTTAGGCTTGTAAGGAAGACTATACTAGTAAGTGCAAAGTGTTTAAAGAATAGATAATTGGCTAAAAAGTATTGTGGCTTGGTTGTACATTTTGTAGTCTTGCCTAATGGCAATTGGAATGTCTAGGTCCTCATAGGTTGGTATCAAACTAGATTTAGGTTCCTGTGCAGTTGAGAAATCAGAGATTGATTCACTAGAGATTATAGGTTTAGGAAAAACAGTTGGATTGAATCCATGGACATTTTGGAATGGCCTTTGTCTTCCTTGTGTAAACAAGATTTTTCCCAAATCTTTTAACATCTCTGTTGCATAATTAGGAGATAATTATTCCATAATTAGTGCAGATTTTGTTTTTTATTTATTTGGACATTTGATATCTTTTGGTGATTTGATTTGTATAACTATAATTATTTATTATTTCTTGTTTTAATTACCTATTATTTCTTTCCTTAATTAGGTTGTAAATAGTCTATAAATTTATATTGTAATTACATTTGTAAACACATTCAGAAATATATTCAATCTTCTTTCAATTTGGTATCAGAGTCATGTAGAACCTATCCTAACGAGTGTTTGATGGGTTTATCAGGTTGGCAATCTTGACATGAGAGGGGTGTGTTGGAGATCTTACATTGACTAAAAATTAAAACATTTCATAGTATATAAGTGGAAGCAAATCTCACCTTATAAGCCAGTTTCATGAAATAGAGTTAGGCTTAAAATTCACTTCCTAATATGGTATCAGAGTTCCCCATTTGGGAGACTTTGCTTCTACATCGTTGACCGCCACTACCACCGTTGTTGATCACTGACCACCGCCGTTGACCACTGCCATTGACCCGCTCACTGACCCCGCTATTTTTCCAGGGGATCTTTTTTTTTGTGAACAAGACCCTCGCAGTGGTATTTTTTTCATTCCCATTATGTTTTTCGGATCTTGCCACGAGGAGGACTATTGGAATTGGTAAAGAGTATGATGGGTTGTATTACTTACAACAACAAGAAAATAAAAAGTGTGCTAGACTGCAGGCACACACTTCAAATCTTAAATCCATCTTGAGTGGATTTAGTGCTTTCTTTTTCAGTCCCCTTTCTCATAATGTTTCTTTTTTAGTTCCTTTTCTCAGAATTTGTTTCTTTTTTAGTCCTTGTTTCTGGTGTTTCTAGTCCAAGTCTAAAATCAAAAGGCAGTGGAGGAGAATCATCTTTCTTTGTTTTAACTTCTCATTTAAGATGATCTAGGCTTAACTTTGTTTCTCAAAAAAAGTGGCATCTCTTGACATAGAATTTTTTGAAAGGTGGGTGATGACATTTATATCCCTTTTGTGTGGGTGAGTATCCTACAAAGACACATTTTAAGGCTTTAGGATCAAGTTTTCCACTAGCACCACTAAGGACATGGACAAACAATACACACCTAAATATATTGGAATGAGATTATTTAGTGTAGTCACATTGGGATAAAAAGAAAACAAAACCTCCATAGGACTTTTTGAGGCTACAACACTATAAGGTAGTCTATAAAACAATTCGGGAATATGGAGAACATTTTTCATGGTTATGGATGGATTTATTTTTAGGTTGGGGAGAACCTCTACTAGGTGGCTTTCCATGAGTCTGGGATTTCTTTCCCCTATTTCAATTGTTGTGTCAAATGAATCCGCCATGGCTATAGCAAGACAAAGGCATTGAATGACAATATAAATCAAGACAACAATTAAGGCTACCTTCAAAAGGATGATCAACAACAATGAAGGTTGTCGTTTAGGATTTTGGATTACTTACCGCAATGAAGGATTACCTCAATGGTAACCACAATAAGGATGAGTGGATTTGTGGAAGGTAGGATAGAAAGTAAAAATTAAATTATGTTATCCCTTCATTATGTATTCAACCATATGACATACAAAGATGGGATTTGGTGTCATTTTATCTCCAAGATTTCAACATCTATATTCGTCCTTGAGTTATTCCTAGCTAGTTTTGGTAAGGAAATGGAGGAATCTTACATTTATCCTTGGAAATGTCTCATAAATCCTAAGGATCAGCCTTCAATCCCACCAAAAGCCTTTAAATCTTGTCTCCAAGCTTTGTCTTGTGGAGTGGTTGCTCCTACTCTATCCCAACTACCTAACCCGTGCATGAAAAGGGATTCTTTAGCCTTCACTATCCCAGAAGATGTTTACAAGGAAGGACTTGCAAGATGAAAATTCAATCTCCATGGAAGATTCATTCTTGCCAAAGGTCAAAAGCCTATGAAATTGGATGATATGCATAATAAGCTTGGTGCTCTTCAGGTTCATGTTCTGGAATGGCACATGATATTGTGTGGACGTGGCTTTGAGCTTTGTTATAGCCCCAAACACATCTTCTCCCCAAAACCATCAGATTTGGATTTAGAACAATAACCATAGAAACAAAAATATTTTTACTGATCTTAAGGAACTCCTCACCCAAACAGTTCTCAATTGAACAAGTCTCAGGTATTCCAAGGAACCTGAACCCTCCCACACAGAACTATATAATTTTCATCTAACAACTAACCAATTTCCTCTACTAACAGTCTGTGCTCTACTAATTGACAGCTGAATCAACTAACTATTACACATTTTAACTTTTCTTATTTATTTCTCTAATACAATTTTAATAAAAGGTTGTCTTGTTCTATCAAATTCTTGCAATGGTACCTTCCACTGAATATGTATGTGCGAATAGATGAAAGTGAGAAAGAGTGTTCGTGCTTGTTAACCTGTAAAGACTGGCTTGGAGGCTGCTTAATATTAAAAGTAAACTCCTCATTCCATGTTGGCTCTTTTGTCCTGCCATTAATTAATTTTACATAAATGAACCCAATGTAATGACGAGCTGTAATAGTAATTTAGAAAACAGTAAACAAACATACCACTGAAGTTAAAACATTAAATTTAGCAAAGTAAGTGGAAGACGAGTGTTCAGTTGGAAGAGAAATATCCATTTAGCTAATATAAAAAATTTGGAAGAAAGTGATAATCCAAAATACTTCAAACTTCAGAAAATGCTTCCAGGGACAATATGAAATATCTTTTAAAGAAAAGTCAAAACAGTCACATAACACAATTGACTCTGAAAAAGAAAATGCAATGTAACATTGACTCTTAACCATGAGATGGTGGGCTTTGAATAAGTGAAATGAACAAAACAGAAATATGATAAATGCTCACCCCCATTTGATACCGCTTTTAGCCATCTGAGAATCCAGCTGTATGACTACGTATGGATCACTGGTTCCCTGGATGACAAAAAAATAACAGATATAAAGAAATGATAGAAATCATAGAGAAATAAGTTGTTGTATGAATTAACTAAAAAATTGGGGGCAACAGGGATAACTGTCAGATACAAGATGAAGCAACATGTAGTTTCATCTCATCAGAGAACTATAATTAGGGTGGTAATTTAAAAAACAAAACCAACCCATGGATCCATGGCAGGAAAATTGAACCCTTTTTTCAACTTTATGAAGAGTTGACCATCATAAATTTCATGAACAAATTCCCTGCAGATACCCAAAATAATATGGTTAAACATGCCATTATTCTAAGGAAATCTTGTGAAAATAATTACTACAACAAGTCCTCGTTTGATTAAATAAGGGCAACAACATAGGATCAAATGACACCATCAGATTTGTTAGAGACATTATAGATATATTTTATATATGGGCTTGGGCCCATGCCTATGTTATTTTATATATTATGTGTATATATGTTCCTCAGTTTTGCAAATACATAAAAGGGGATTCTATCACATGGATACATAACATTTCTCTCTATATGGTATTTAGAGCCTAATCTAAATTTGTGCCTTCCCAAGGACCCAGTGTTCATATTGAGAGAGGCTCTTTGAGTTGCATCGAAGAGATGTTTTACCAAAACTATCATCCGCCTTTTTCCAAAAAGAAGAGCATGTCTTAAAGGATCTAAGTATTTTTAAGACATCTTGTTGAATCAAATACCACAAAACAACACAACACTTAAAGTCCAGTTTGTACCATAGAGGTTTATCTTCATTCGGATCAACACCGACTACCTTTTCCAAATGATCATGGTATTCTTAACCAACGAACTATAACTCCACATATGCGCACCAAGTCAAGTACAAGTAGTTTGTTCAGTTTAGTTGTCATGGTAATATAGGAATAGAAAAAAAAGGAGCAGACATAGTACAAGTCATTTCAAAGACAAAGAGACAAACAGATCTAAGAAGAAAAGGAAAAACCCAAAGGCACGAGGAGAAAGCCTTGACTAGTTAAGTGCGTCAAACCAGGAAGACAACTGTAGAAACATGCTCAAAAACACCAACAAGATACACAACAGCAATCCTTTTACAACTGTAGAAACATGCTCAAAAACACCAACAAGATACACAACAGCAATCCTTTGTGATTCCGACATCAGGAAGGCAGCACCTTGGACACGCACACACAGCACCTTGGGCATCATGATGCTCTAGGTCACGACACCACCAGGGTTGGGTTGCTCTCCTTGAGACACACCAAACCTTGACTTCGCCAGACAAAGGGCAGCGGCCAACAACGAATAGCGGATAATGATAGTCCATCTAGAAGGCTCTTCATACCAACTTCAATTTAGATGTGATGAAAAACCAGTGGATTACATACTCAATTGATGTATATTTCCTATTTATGAAGTAGGAAAGAGTACATTAGAAGGAAAAGTTATACGTACATAGACCCAAGAAACATCTTTATATAAGTTGTACAATACATAATAATCATAATTTTAACATATATTTTAGAGGAGATTGGGCTAATGAATTCCAAACCCATTGAGACACCTAAGGATCCCAATGCTAAACTTCTACTAAGTCAGAGGGAGTCACGTTCAAATCTTGAGAGGAAAAAAAGACTGGTTGGAAACTAAACCACCTTATGGTTATGATCACTCATCTTGACATCTCCTTTGTGCTTTGTGTGGTCAGTCAATTTCTTAATTCTAATGTGCGAGACATTGGAATGCAGTCCATTCACACTTTAATGTACATTAAAGGAGTCCCTACACAATAATCATACTCGAGTTGTGGGATACTCAAATGAAAATGGGGAAGTCGCACCTATTGACAAAAGATCCACTTCTAGATAAGAAGTAGAATTTAGTGGCAAGATTTAGCGCAAAAGCATAGTACAGAACAATGGCTTCTTCCTCTTGTAAGATTATATGGATCAAACAATTGCTTAAATAACTTGGCTTCTTCCTCTTGTAAGATTATATGGATCAAACAATTGCTTAAATAACTGAGATTGTTCTAATAATATATGTTGATCATTGATGACATTATCCTTACAAACATGATTACCATGGCATCTCACAGGTAAAGCAACACCTTTGTCACAGACCAAAGATCTTGATATTTCTTGGGGATTAAGGTAGCAAATCCAACATTGGTATCATTATCTCTTAAAGGAAATATCCACTGGATATTTTTTAGGAACTGAGTTAATGAATTCAAAATCTATTACCATATACATGGATCCCAATGTCAAACTCCTACCTAATGAAGGGGAGCTTCTTTCAGATCCAGGGAAGTACAAAAGATTAGTTGAAAATTTGAACTATCTTACTATTACTCGTCTTAATATTTCCTTTGCAGTCAATGGGATGAGTCAATTTCTTAATTCCACATGTGTACATCATTGGAAAGCAGTCATTCATATATTGAAGTATATTAAAGGTTTTCTTGGAAAAGATTTGTTATATGGTCACAGTATCCATACTAAAGTTGTTTGATCGACAAGATCTCCTTCTAATAGAAGATCCACTTTCGGATATTGTGCCTCCGTTGGTGATAACTTGATCTCTTCAAAGAGCAAGAAACAAAATGTTGTGACGAGATTTAGTGTAGAAGCAAAATATATAGCAATGATCTCACTACTGGCTTAAATAGTTATTTAAAAAATTACAATTTGGAGAGGTCACTCATGTCATGACACTTATATATGACAATCAGGTTGCTCTTCATAATAGCTCAAATCTTGTCTTCCATGAAATGCCAACATATTGAGATTGATTGCCACTTTATTCGAAAAAAGATTGTATTTAAAGACATCAAGACTAAGTTTGTTAATTTGAATGATGAATTAACAGATAATTTCAATAACTTTTTACGGGAACCTAAAATTGATTATAGTTGTAACAAGCTTAATACATACGATTTATATGCACTAGATTAAAGAGGAGTGTTAGATGTAACAAGTTTAACCCTATGTGTTCATTATACAAGGAACCAATCCTATACCTCTTTTTACTTTATTTTCAGACTAATGATCAATTGGCAAATACCTTCACCAAACAATTGTAGGGCCCTATGATGGACTATATATGTAACAAGCTTGATGCATATGATTTGTATGGGCTTGGGTCCATCCCTATGAATTGCTATGTAATATGTATGTGTTCCTCAATTTTGTTAATACACACAAGGGGATTCTATCATATGAATATATGTAATTTCTCTCCACAAGAATCTTTAAAATAAGCATTGGATATATTAAACTAATAAAAGAATGAACAATGAGTGCATGTGCAACCATGATTGGAAAGCAAATGAATCATACTCAGAGAGGTAGACCGTCTTGCAACCAGCAGCATCAACTTCCCGCTTGCCTATATTTTCCTGCAACATGTTGTAATGGGCACAAACAGAAAAGGTTTGAGAAGGTGTTTGAATACATCTTTCAAGAAATCATTATCTTCATTTTAATAGTGATCAATTTATTCCATTCTACTCATAATATCATGAAGAAACAACAAGAATAATATAAGTAGCATACATACGCAGACAAGGCATTTAGCCTATCAAGACTTGTTGGATAAGTGAAAGAGAGGTTTGTATTTTAAATGCGGTGGACCATACAACCATGTGCACAAATTTATATGCCTCATGAAACAACTCTAGATTATATTGGTGGGTGATGAAATCCAGATGGAATGCGACAAGGAGAACCTGTTTCAAAAAATGTATATGAGGGAGAAGAGGGAGACACAAATGGTGGGTGCAACGCCCTAAGTTTGCTTGACCTTCAAGTTGAAGAAAGAGTCGCCTCGAACTCTTAAACTTATAGGAAAAGTAAGTGAGTTGCCTCTGTTTATTTTGATTGACAGCAAAGCATCACATAACTTTATTTCTAGAAGATTGGTTGAAGATATGGGTTGGAGTAGGGGAGACCACCAAGAGTATGCGAATATTGATGGAAGATGGGCACAAGTCAGAAACGCTTGGAGTGTGTCGTAGAATTAAAATCAAAATAGAAGATTGGGTTTTCATGGTAGATATATTTGTTTGATTTAGAGGATGTTGATATGATCTTGGACATGTCATGGTTGATTTCTCTGGGCATGGAAAAAGCAAACCCTGGAGATAGGGACATCTCTAGGAACCAAAACCTTCAAAAGGGTACCTCAAGGAGAATCATTATTTGCATATCTTTGTGGTATGTTGGGTGAAAATCAAGGCTTAATAAATAAGAAACTTACCAATAACTAACAAGAGGTGTTAAATATTTTTTTAAAGTGTTATGATCATTTTTTCAAAGTATGGGTTGGAGCCTGGAAGCGTCCATTCACTAGTCAAACTCCAATCTTGGTGGTGGAAAGATCTCTATAAAGTGTGCAAGGAGAGAGGAGGAAAAGGATGGTTTCAAGAAGAACTAAGCTGGAAACTAGGGTGTGGAGACAAAGTAAAGTTCTGGGAGGAGGTGTGGGTTGGGAGCTCTGCTCTCAAATCCTTGTTTCCTAGACTGTTCTCCCTATCCTTAAACCAGGGGCAAACAGTGGGTGAAGTTGGCGTGTGGATTAATTCGGATTGGAGAAGGAGGCTGACATGGAGGCGTGCCAGGTTTGAGTGGGAATCATCACTGGAAGCATACCTCTTTACACTGCTATCAGGGGCACTAATGAGAAGGAATGATGTGGATGTGCAGGTGTGGGGGAAGGAAGAACCAGGCCTTTTTTCTGTGAATTCTGCTTATGAGTGCCTTGCCAAGCAGTCTCGTGGAACCCAATTCGATGTGTTTAATTTCCTTTGGAAGACTAAGGCATTCCCAAATGTGATCGTGACAGCTTGGAGAGTGCTGCTGGATAAAATCCCAACAAGGTGAGTTTGAGTAGGAGAGGGGTGACGATGGAATCTACGTTATGTGCAATGTGTTAGCTTAAGGAGGAGTCTTGTCAACATATCTTCTTGGAGTGTAAATACGCACAATGGGTATGGTCCTT
>Ga0123342_1002145_pt1 | contig 33060 bp, 16 predicted proteins | sample Turbeawhitnodule_FD_89960 | JGI IMG/M metagenome (GOLD analysis project Ga0123342, IMG submission 89960) | Root nodule microbial communities of legume samples collected from Mexico - Turtle bean Mexico white nodule | ecosystem: Host-associated > Plants > Roots > Nodule | place: Mexico: Nepantla... | reverse complement strand
TTGTTGTTTTCTGCAAACTCCAGCATCTTAGCCCAACCACACCTATCAAAACTCAAGTTAGCTTATCTCCTTCTCCGAATAATTGTACTTTTAAGTGATTTGGTTGTTTTAGTGTTTCCTTTTCTTGATGAAAAACTTCTACTATTCTTTTCTGCATTCTTAACTCAGGTTGATTTAATTGTTGCAACACATGACTTGCTTGCTGAATATGGGCTTTGCTGTTTGGGTGAAGGTGGCAAAGGCGAAGAAGGAACATTTCTTAGATTTGCAATAAAGCATCTCTTGGCCTTGGATATGAGGCTTAAATCCAGCTTTCACCATAAAGAATCAATGCAATGTGAAGAAGTGTCCAAAAACAGTCTTGTCAATGTGTCTTTCGAAGAATCAAAATCAGACACATTAGGCATCCAGATGGATTGGACCAAAATTGATGAAATTAATTCAGTTAAAAAGGATGTTTCTGAAGGAATATTATCCCAAGATATTTTCTCGTGCAGATTTCGTGATAAAGACAGCAAGGAAGTTGAATGTGAAAATCATGGAGGTGCTGGCACTGACAGTAAGTTAATTATGGGTGAAAGTTCAAGCAATCAATTGATTGAATGTGTAAATGAACTCTCTGATGATGAACGAGAGGAACTCGAGTCTAAAATCGACTGTGCCTTAGATCAGTGCTTTTTCTGTTTATATGGATTACATCTAAGATCTGATTCATCGTATGAGGATGATCTAGTGGTGCACAAAAACACAAGCCGAGGAGATTATCAAACTAAAGAACAATGTGCTGACGTTTTCAAGTATGTTCTTCCCTATGCAAAGTCATCCTCTGTGAGTTTTCTCAATCCATAACTTGTGTAGTACAACTTGTATGTGGAATATTGTACAGAAAATGTCATTTGTGATTATATTTTGCTAAAATATTATGTATTAGAGGACGGGACTGGTCAAACTTCGTAGAGTTTTAAGAGCTATCAGAAAGCACTTTCTGCAGCCACCAGAGGACTTCTTAGAAGGAAACCCTATAGATAAGTTCCTAGATGATCCTAATCTATGCGAGGAACAGCTCTCAGAGGAGGCTGGATCTGATGGATTTCTTGAATCTATTACTGAGAGAATGTTTCCTGATGTGGGTGGCCTTGTTCAGTATAATGCAACATTATTGAGAAGGTATACATTGTGCAGTAGTGTAGGTGCTTCTTTTTTAATTTGTTTTATGTAAATGCCACTTCTGATTTAAATTTAATGGCTGCAATATATCCTTGATATTCCTTGCTTTTAGCATCTTAAGTTTATCTCGAAGCATTTGCCTTTCAGGTCTGAGCCATATTTGGAGGTCTACTGTAACTTGTATTATTTCTTGGCTCTTTCTGAGGAAATGAGTGCAACAGATAAGTGGCCTGGATTTGTGCTGACCAAGGAAGGGGAAGAATTTGTTCAACAAAATGCAAAGCTCTTCAAATATGATCTCATTTACAATCCTCTGCGCTTTGAAAGCTGGCAGAGACTTGGAAATATTTATGATGAGGTAAGTTAGAAATGTTATTTGGCTTATTAAAATTCTGAATGCTGTGAATTTACTAATAAAAATTATTATTAATATTATTGTCTTAATTTCTAAGTATGCTGCCCTATATAGTTTTATAAATGTTTCTCTGTTGTTGCACTGAGCCAGGAAGTAGATTTGTTGCTAAATGACGGTAGCAAGCACGTTAATGTAGTAGGGTGGAGGAAGAATGCTACTTTATCTGAGAGAGTGGAAACAAGCCGAAGGAGGAGTAGACGATGCCTACTAATGAGTTTAGCTTTGGCAAAGACATCTGCTCAGAAGGTTTACCTCTATTTATATATTTACTCCTTTTAAAATTTCTTTTTATTTATACCATCTGGTTGTTTAACTTAGTTGAATTCAATCAAAATGGGAATCTAACAAGAAAAACTGTGTTTAGACCTGCAAATGTTATCTGCACTAACAGTGACATTCATTGTTTAGCTACTTGGTTGCGTTGAATGCCTGATAATATTTTTCTAAGACTAATGAAAATGTGTGGTAAAAAGCTATATATGATGCTTTAACGTACAAGTTTTATGTTATAGATTTGTGACTGTATATGCTTACAAACATTTACTCAAATGTAGACACTCTTTAAGAATCTTCTGTGATATCATTATTGCCTTGGTAATAGTATTGGTTGTTTATATATTTAACCTTTTTTTTTGCTTTTGTTGTATTTCCAGTGTGAGATACATGAGTTATTGGCATTGGTATACTATGACAGTCTTCAAAATGTAGTCCCATTTTATGATCAGAGATCTGTTTTGCCCTTAAAGGATGCAGCGTGGATGACATTTTGTGAGAACTCACTGAAACATTTTAAGAAAGCCTTCACACTTAAGTATATTCTTTTTCCTTTTATATTGTTATTTTCTGGACTTCTCTAGCTTTGATGCGATGTTTATGAACTACTTGATTCTTTGTGCAGACAAGATTGGTTGCATGCCTTTTACCTGGGTAAACTCAGCGAAAAACTTGGATATTCACATGAAATTGCACTATCATATTACAATAAAGCTATCGCTTTGAACACATCAGCTGTTGATCCTGTATATAGGATGCATGCCTCACGCTTGAAATTATTGTTCAGGCATGGAAAGCAGAATTTGGAGATTTTGAAGGTTTTCCCTCCCTTTTCTGATCACTGTACTCTATTTTGGTATTACTTTATTTATCTGTCTTTGACATTGTCCATTTATTCTGATTACATTAACTGTCATATCTTGTTTTTCTGTCCTCTACAGTTGCAGTTACTTTAATTCAAAGGTTAACCTTCAATTCTTTAATTGACTGTATAATTTGGGCACTTCATCTTATATTTTTTTCCTATTGTTTGGTCTTAAACAGGTTCTCTCAGCAAACTCCTTTAATCAGTCTGTAAAAGAAGCTGTCACAAGTATCCTTAGTGGTATGGACAGCTCATTTATAAATACAAAGAAGAGATGCATCCATACCAATTTTGTGGAAACAAACCATGAAGAGTTGCTTAAATTGAATACTGCATGGTCTATGCTTTACAATGATTGCCTTTCTGCTCTTGAAATGTGTGTGGAGGGGGATCTCAAACATTTTCATAAGGCTAGATACATGCTGGCACAAGGGCTGTACAAAAGAGGTGAGAGTGGTGATATAGAGAGGGCAAAGGATCATCTATCTTTTTGCTTCAAATCTTCGCGCTCATCATTTACAATAAATATGTGGGAAATTGATAGCATGGTAAAAAAAGGAAGGTATGATTGTTCTTATCCTTTCATTTTTAAGTTTTTTTTTTTAATTTGGTTAATGAAATGGCATTTTGTCACTAACAATTGATTTGACAAATTTGAAGGATGATAATTTTAATTAGTGTTCTAACAAAAAAATTGAAGATTTGAAAGATGGTAGTCTCTTGGAACCTTTTCTTTCTATCTCAATGCAAAGAAATTTTACCCAAACTGCCTTGTGTAACTTGAGGGATTCCTTGTCAAAATATTTTAACCTTTAGTGGATTTGTTATCCATGCTATGTAGGAGGAAGGAAACAGAAATAAGTCCCAACCTAGGACTAATCTATTTTGCATTTAATGTCAGGCGCAAGACACCAGGTTCTGCTGGGAACAAAAAAGCCCTTGAGGTTAACTTACCAGAAAGTTCTCGAAAATTTATTACTTGCATTCGGAAGTATTTGCTCTTTTATCTCAAACTATTGGAGGAAACTGGGGATAGATGTATTCTTGAACGTTCGTATGCTGCTTTACGGGCAGATAAACGGGTAAATTCTAGAGTCCTGATTTACTACTTAACTTACATCTCATGGAAGCACTTCTTGGCACTTGATTAGTGAGAATTGTTTGATGATTTGGCTTGTTGCATTTTACATAGTAAGAATAAGATTGATTTAGTTAAAGTTAAATTAGGTGATAAGAATTTACTGCTAAAGAGATGGATTTACAGTTTATATGGGCACAAGGGAAGGAAGCCCCTTCACGACCACAGTTAAATCTGGTCCTGAATTTGAAGAATTTAGCATCATATTTATCAAGGGGGAAAAGTTCTAATCCAAGACTTTGATTTATTTTCCTTGTTTTCTGTTTTGTACTTTGACTCGGGTGGATTCCTTGTCTTCCTTTCTCTCTTCAATGTTTATTTTTATATTAACATAACTGATTAACTAGTGGATCCAAACCTTAGTGGATCAATTTTACTTCGATAAAACATGGAGGTTCTTGTTGCCAATTAAAGTTAGTACTTATTCTTCAACAATATTAGAGAATGAATTGCACTAATTATTATATTTTGCTTCAGACTCTCCTAGACCCTTCAAATGTGTTTCTTAAGCAGCCTTGGAGGCTTAACTATTTGTGTTTTATTGTGCTCTGTGCATCACCCCTGTAGTTATATGTTATTAGTCACCCTTCAACTATGACGTGTGCTTCATTTCTTCTGCCGTTTTTGCCTATCTGGTTCTCTGGTTTGATGGCATTGTAACATTAGTTGTTTGTCTTTTATTTCCACCACAAATGCAGTTTTCATTCTGCATTGAAGATCTTATACCAGTGGCTATCGGAAGATATCTAAAGGCTCTAATTTCAACTATCTGCCATTCTCAGACTGCTGCCTCTGGTTCAGGGAGCAGTTATGACATTGTGCTGGAGAGAATGTTTGCATTGTTCATGGAACAAGGCAGCCTATGGCCAGAAATATGCAGCTTGACTGAAATTGAAGGCTCAGATATGTCGGAGAGTATCATATATGGGTAATAAGATTCAATCTACTAATGGCTTTTTGAACAAAATATGTTCTCTGAGCTTCTTTGGATTGAAATACAATGCGTTTGCCATCTGTTTTTCAATTGTATTAACGTGTTAACTAATTTAGATTCTCAAATCTTTGCAGATATCTTCATGACTATATTGTATTATTGGAGAAAAATGGAAAACTAGAAACTCTTGAAGCTATAAATGAGAAGATACGGAAGCGTTCTAAGAATCCAAAGTTCTCAGACAGTAATTCTGCAGAAGTTGGCAGGCATGCTTCTGTAGCTTGGTGCCGATCTCTTATATATAATTTGGCTCAAATAACTCCATTATCATGTGGATTGTCAAATGGGATTCAGGTCTTGACTGACAGTGGGATGGATAATAGCCAGTTGCTCAGCGTTGATTTGCAGCCAAATGAATTATGGAGTACTGCTTTTCAAGATCCAACTCATCTGGAAAAGATTGAAACAAGATGGAGCTCAATTTTAACAAAAATAAAAAATATTATCATCAATAAAGCTTCTGATGATAATTTGGAAACTGCAAACACTTTGCTCAGAGCATGCTATAATTTTTATAGGGAGAGTTCTTCGGTAGTGCTTACTTCTGGACTAAACTTTTATTTAATTCCATCTCAATTAGTAACACATATATCATTCAACCCAAGTACAGCTGGGATTGATGCACTTGATTTGAGCATACCAAGGAAGCTTCTCTTATGGGCCTATGTGCTATCTCATGGACGATTTGCAAGTATCTCAATTGTTGTAAAGCACTGTGAAGAAATTTCGAAGGTATGTTGAACACTTGCTCAAGTTCTTTAGTTAGCTGCACATATCTTTTAGCAAAAACAAATCCCCTCATAGCATATTTGTGAAGGGTACTTGCGAACACCAAGTTAAGATTACTTCTCTACATGACAATTGCAAAATTTGTACATTTTGTTGACCTAGTTAAAATTGAGGAGTGATGTTTCTTCCTTTTCTTTATAAGCTGACCATTAATCCTTACTTACGGCAAGTTCTGCTTTGCAGTCAAAGATGAAAAGAGGAAGTGGAACATCACCTGCGTTATCAAACACATCTCCTGCTTCTAATTTTCCAGGTTATATGTCCTCCGAATAGTTGCTAGATTTTATTTAGAAAGAAAGGGCTATGTCTAACAATGCTTTCTGGTTATAGGTAGCGGTAAAAACGGACCAAATTCTGCCGGAGGCATCATTGACTTTGATTCTCCCCATGTCGCAACTGTGCCTAGCGGTAATACCACTAATTTTGTGAATTTACATACCTCCGATGATGTTCAGAGGAATCTCTTTGCTTCTCCCCACTTGCATCAATGCACCACTAACGACGCAGAAAGAAGCAATTTGATAGCACATGAAGGAGATGCAGAGGGAGATTGACTTCCTGCTCCTGCCACCAATTTTATTAGTGCAGCCGCTTCATACTATATCTTGAAGATGTAATCGTATGTATTTTCAACTTGTAAATCCCATTTTAGTGATAAAAAATGTAAATAAGGTTTTGTTTGTTAAGATCTTTAACGCTCACATTTTTCCATGCATGATGATGATGGCTGTAGATAGTGCCTTGTCATGCCTGCTTTTAACATGAACGATGATGAATTTAAACCCAATTTCTAAAATTTACTCTATAATTTCTAAAAGCAATCAAATTTAACCTACAAACTTTTATTTTTGGCTTAATTATTAGTTTCAAAGTTTTAAATTTGTGCATACATTGTATTGAAGTCAACAACACTATGTATGACAATCTCTGATTAATTAACGGTGAACAAGTTTAACATATCGTAGTTTCGTCACCCAAAAAGACGCCGCACCAATTAACTGTAATAAATTTATGAACAGAAGTTGACATCTGCATCAATTGAATTTAAACTATATTATCAAAATGAACAAAGACTAATTAATACTCAATTCATTTTTTATCTATCTTTTAAGGTTGTTTTACAAAATAAAATAAAAGGCAATTGGTGCCCCCAACGTAAAATTTAAAAATTCAACATTGCCCTTAATTTTATTTTTGCGTACAAATTTTATTTTTGCATACAAATCCGAAAGTGAGTTTTATACATTTTGGATTTTGAAATCTAGGTCATTTTTGTATTTCATTTAACTTCCCGATGATCATATCTGAAAATGAGTTATGGCTTCTGAATTTTTATATTCTGAATGGTGTAAATGGTGCCGAGAATTGAGATCCATAACTCATTTATATTTCCTTACGAATCTTGACATTTGAAAGATCATTTATACTGTTCAGATAAGCTTCTGGATGGTGAAATCTGGAATAGACATATTAGTTATGGATTTGTATATCCGGAACTTTGTAATTTGACTTACAGATATGAATATCTGAAAGACAAAAATTTTAAATCATTAAAGACAAAAAGGGCATTTCACGTTAGTGTGTTGAACGTAAGTCTAAGTTGATATGGTCTGAATTGATACGGTACAGAGAATTAGGCATAAAAAAAATACAATAACTTTTAACTCTTATAAAAATATTATAAAATTTTATATTTTACTTCTTCTGCTCCATCTAGCACAATAAATACATATCTAAATTATTTAAAACTTAGAAGATAAGTAAGGGTATAATAAACATAAATAATAATAAATGGTTTTGAAATTCTAAAACAGACAAATAAAATAGAGCAATTAGGTTTTTGGAATTGAAACATACAAAGAAACGACGGATTTCTATCAATTATTTGATAAGAAAACTTCCAATGCTTCAAGTGGGCGAGCTTGAAAAAATAATTTGGAGGACCACAACAATTAAATAATAAAAATTAAAAAAGAAATCAAACAGTAATTTTAGTATTTAATGCTATAATATTTTTATTAGTTTTTTGTAATTTTTTTTGTACTTCTTTTATAACTAGCTTTCATTTTAAGACTTTTATATATTTATTTATTATTAAATAAAAAATTGGTATATATTTTTTGAAAGAAATTGTGTGGAATCCGAAAACCATTTACGCCTTTTTCTTGAGATTGGGAGGACCACCATAGTTTCTCCTATTAAGTGAACTGTCCTTTATGTTTCTTTCATATTTTTCGGATACATTCCGGAATAGATGTTAATAAGTTATATTCTCAAGTACCGGAACAGCTTTATTTTAGTAATGTATTTATATGATTTTTAATTTAGTCTTTGTACTGTTAGAAATTCCAATACCTCCATCTCTAAATTTACATCAATTTAGTTTTTCTTTTAGATTGAGATACACATTATTATTATTATATAAGAAATAAAAAATATTTAACAAATCGACAGAAAGACAAATAAATAAAGAAGAAATCTTTTGGAATAAATTGTTTAAATGCAAGATAATAATCATTTAATCAAAACAATTATGTTAAAAATATTACCAATGCATCACTTTTTATGACTTTTTTCCAAAATACGAAAAAGTATGTTTTATTTTGTTTTCTAAATTTACTTTACAGGAACCATTTATAAAGATTATGATCTTCATTTAAAAAATAAAGAATAAATTACTTATTTGATTTTCATATTTGTATAATTTATCCAATTTCATTCTTCTATTATTAAAACCCCTAAACTTTTAGCTTAATATCAACTTGATCTCTCGGTCAAATAGTTTTTTAACTGTTTTTGCAAAACAAAAAAAAATTGATATCTCAATTCTAAAATCGAGGAACTTAATTAAAAGTCTTATTTATCCAAGAACCAAATTAAAAAAAAAGTGTATAAATATTGAGACCAATTAAATAATTAGAAACTTCATTGGAAATTGAGAATCAAAATTGAATAAAATATATAAATTCGGAGAAGTAATTTTTATAGCCTAATAAAACATCACAAATCTCAAAAACTGCCAAGTGCCTTCTGCAATAATTTAAAAGTGGACTAACACATGGTGTTACCGTTAAGAAATTGTTTAGAATAGGATATTACGTAATCTGATGGTAACAGAGTACAATCATATTTCATGAACAAACAATTACTAATTGGATTCAAAAAAATGAATAAATACAAGCGTTTTAGAGGGTGATGGAAATATAACGCGCTTCAACAACAATTCTTATCCAAGAACCCCACATTATTTGCCGACTCTACTCAAACTTGAAGCCGTTGGCCAACTGAACATAGTAAAAAAAGGTAGGCAACAGCTACAGAATATTCTAAAATGTGCTTAGTACTTGATATTTACATAGTAGGAAAAATGAAGGTGAAAATGATTTAATTTTTTTAAAAAAAAGAACTATTGAACATTAGGTGTTACAGTAATGAATGCCTCTACAACTTCTACTTTGGATTTCTGTAGTTCTATTTCTCCCACCTCGAGTTATCCAAAATACTATCATCTCTATGTCAATCAATCTTTGATCTATGCTAGATTACCGTAGTGAGAACATGTGATGGATCGATCGAGAGAGGAGGAGGGAAATGGGGTAAAAAGTTAATGTTGAAATATATGCTGTGAACATACCATCATGACTGCCAGAACAGCTCAAAATCGTTACTATACAAGAACCGGTCTTGAATTTCCAGATTGGCAACATGCCAATTAATGAGTTGAGACTGGAATAATTTACATAAAACCAATCCAGCTGGGAAAATCCACCATTCACTTTCATCCCTGCATGCATGCATCCCCAGACAACGTAAAGTAAGATTTTCCAAAATAAGCAGACTCTTAACCAAAAGTTAAACCAGACACTTACATGATACTCCATGGCTGAATGCTCGGGTGTCTTTTACTGGAAGACGATTGAGAGTTGTAGTGTATATATCCACAAAGAAATGCAACAACCTAATTACAAATAACACAAGATCCCCAATCAAAAGCAGTGATAAATGGAAAGGTTCATAGGGCCGAAAAATAAATACTAGATTGAAGGATCAAATATACCAAAACCAGCTGAAATTCGATAGATTACTCACAACATTTATGAAGGATGTAAGATTCCACAGAGCATAAAGACGTGCAAGGCCTGCAGAACGCCTTGGTCCATGACTAAAGAGAGCATTAATTCCGACAGGAAATGGGAGAAGAATGCCAAAAGGTAATATAAACAACACAAAGAAGACATCAACCAAAGAAATTGAATACAGCTGAAGCAGAGTAAGTAATACTAAACTAAAATCTCCTAGAAGCAACATTGAGATTACTAAACCAACAAGGTCCTGCAGTCAACATATGAGAAAAAACAAAGAAATCAGTCATCAGATGAGGCAGCCACACGAATTAGAAATTTTAGTCTACCAAATCAGTAAAAACAATCAATACTAGAAATACCTGATGGCCAACAGGTTTTGTATTCTGAAGTATAAAAGAGAGAAGATAAAAGATATCTCTCTTCTCGTCAAGCATTTGCAAATTGTTTACATCTAAAGCAGCTCCGTGCATTTGTCGCCTCATATAATTGTCCTCAGTTCTTCCACTAGGGCTTAACTGAGCTCTGCTTCTGGCAAACCCAAAAGGATGTTCCTTTTTAACACTCTGAACCCTGGAGACCAAAAATTATATAAACAGAGTATCAAGCAAGTATCATACCATCAAAATCATACCACATTCCTCTAAAATATATAAAAGATTACCTTGATCTTTCCTCAGTTCTTAAAGCTCCATCAGCACTTCCTCCAATGGCTGGACCATTCTCAAGAGCATATACCATAAGTCCATAGTGGCAATAGCCACTACTTGTAGCCTGAAACCAGGCAAGGTCAACACGCACACCATGGACACTCAATGCAGGATTGGCATGAGTCTCAAGCCATCTGAGGACAGGTCGAAATGTTACTCTTAGTCGCCCACGGCGAACCAACCGCAGTTGTGCATTCAGCCCAGCAACCAATCTATACCAGGTTGTAGGTTGAACTGACTGCAAACATCATTAAAAGTATGCATGTAATTAAATTCATTAGAATGGAACAGAACAAGGCACATTTCTTAAGTGCATCCGTGCATAAAATAGAGTTCCCCAAAATAAACAAACAAACCTGACTCATAAGGCTGGTAAGGATATTATCATTGTGAAGGGAGAATGGAACCATATAGCTTCCATCACCTCCAAAAGGCAATGACATTGGGAACCTTTCATGTAATCGAGGAGGAAGGTCTATCCTCTTTTCATCCCCACCAAGAAAGAAGTCCACATATGCCAGCATCAAGTCAGTAGTTGCATTAACCTATATTATTTGATAGGTCAGTTAACATTATGACAGCATTAAATACTGAAACCTGTTTTGGTTTCAATTAATGAAAAGTTGAGAATTCTTAATTGGTTGGTCTAAATAGGCCCCAGACAGTGGAACAAAGTATGCCAAAATCTACAGTGAGGTAGGTAAGCTATCTTACAAATAAAAAGAAACCACTCTTTCGTTCAAAATTACAACATACATTACCCTGACATCAGTCAGGAAAGGAAAAATATAAAGAAATTTTTATCTCCCACTAGCTATCAACATGTCAAATAGTTTTGAATTAATGATGTTATCATGTAACCTGTCTATCTATAAAAAATAAGTGATAATAATACAATCAAACGTAATGTGTAATGCAATAAACTGACATCTGATGACATATCACTGCTGATCATTAACTACAGCAATACAACTAACCATGTCTTAAATAATAAATAAAAGAACTGATCATTCAGTACGTATCTAGTTATACATATTTAACGAACTCAACAGTTACATTGGATCAAATGAATGTAACTTAAAAAAAGATCAAGAGATGCACCTAAACCAACACAATTCAGTAGCAAATCAATCGTATATCAATATTTCACTCTTCACAAGCTCAACAATTATATGAACAGGTCCAAACCTTGATCCCTTCATAGAGGGCTCGTGATCGACAAGAACGAAGGCAGGCATGATCATACTCTGATCGAACAAACTCACGTAAACGTTGCAACTTCAATCTCCTGCGCCACTGTTGCCAGGACCATGCAAGCGGGTAAGCAAGAACAGAAAGAACACTATATATTGCTCCCTCCCACCATTGATAAGCAGCTATAGCATTAATGGCATCCACAAATGTATTGAATTCACTCTCATAACTGCCATGTCAAGTGTTGGAAAATCTCCATTTCAATATCATAACCAAATAACACAGTTTACAAGTAAAAGAACTGAAATCTTCCAATTTAACCATGGAATCTATATAATGATCAAACAGAAGAATGCTTTGCTTACACAACATCCATTATTTGCTCTGAAGCTGTATGTGGCAGATGCCAGGGTTCACTGAAAGTATTAGGTCCCATAAAGTACATTCTGTGAACATGACTCTGGGATTCCTCAACTCTATTAGTCTCCAACACCTATGCAACACGTTGTCATCATGCCAATAATAAAAAATCTTAATAAAATCAAAATAATTACTATTAAGGGGCACGCTAATATTAAATTCGCAAATGTCAGAATATGGAAACTAAAAAGGAACCACATGGTTTGAGAATAAACCTCATTTAGTGACTCAAGGAAAGGAAAGGAGTGATCTATTTGAGAACCATGTTGGGTGGGTGCTGGGCCAGGTAATTCATCAACCCCAACAAATTTCATTCTTGCAACACTGAGCACCAGGGCCAACAAAATCAAGAGACCCGTAAGAAAAAGACCAAATAACCAAGGCCCACCAAATGTGTAAATTAACTCTTCAAGAGCAGTATAGCAGTCAGGCATATGATATCTGTCCGAAACACATTGGTAGGGGCAAGGGGTTTCAGTAATACCACCTGGAAAAAAGGACAAGATGGAAAATTATGCATTTTTGCACCCGAGATTAAAATAAAATGGGTATTTTTTAGATAAATACTATCAAGAAAGGAGGTCACATTATACCATTTTCCATCAAGAATGAGGGATACAAATAAAAAATGAAAGACAGTCCACAAATCATTCAACTTGCACAACAAATACTTCAAACTAAACGAGAGTAAAATCCTTTGAATGTCTGCTATGTAATGATCCATTAAATAATAAAATCTACCTCGGACTGAAATATAAACAGCGCGATGAGGAAGGTCATTAACCGGACAATGGCGACAAAGTGATTTATCAGATCCAGTAGTATTTTTGTAAGTCCCAGCAGGACATTCCTGGAGGCAAGCAAGAAATATAAAAGCCTATGAGTATAAACTTTAGAAGTACAAGCATCAGCAAGTCATCAAAAACGGAAAGCAAGAAAGTAGCAATAGTAGACATGAGACAAAAAGGGAAAACAGAGCTTCTATTATGTTGAGTAACCCATCCAGTAATGTCAAAGCGAGGTCAGTCCGGGTTCATATGAAGCTGGAATCCAGTCAAATGGTTCACCAGCACCCAGATAGCCTCACCAATTTTGATGTAGCCAAATCAGAATAGGATCAGGCAAAACATGATGAACCAAAACCTTGCAACTATGACATTGCAACAAAACAAACTTAAATGTTTTCATCATTTATACATTAGTAGCCACAGTTTGCATGTAACTTAAATGGACAGTGGGTTCTACTAAGCTGAGTTGAAGCCAAAACTAAGGTTGACGTCTTTAATTGAAAATCTGCAGCAAATCCAGCACTTTCAACTACCAATATGCCATTAGAGTTCATTATTAGAATATTTAAAGTTTCTAGTCTTGCATTTTGTTTATAGTTACACAGAATCCTTTCAACACCAACACCAATTTAGTATCATAACACCCTTAACCTTTTTTAAGACATTCTTTTTTTCCAGCCTTATGTACAGCTTCAAAGCAGCACTGAGCTAGAAATAGTAAAAAATATACTATATATTTTGGCACAGAAGAAAGATTGAGAAAAGAAAAGACAATATATCAGCCCACAAAGCCTTACAAAACTGCAAAGGTAAAAATTCCACAAAGTAACAAATTGTAAGAGTCTTGTGCAATGCTAAAGCTTTGTAAATGAAATGACTTCAATGAATTTTTTCAACAAAATAAAAAGGCCATGTAATATCTGATGATGAGTGGAATACATAAATATTGAAACATCTGCAGATTCTTGGGGGTGACATGTATATATAATCAGAAACTTGACATATTTTCATTAATAATCAAAATTGGCCCTCTAAATAATGATCAGCTTCCCTTAAGATTTTAGTACATCATTGCCAGAAATAGACTCAAAATACCTGACTCTTGTCAACCCAGCACCGTCATATTGAGGTCACAGTATAAATATCATAAAACACAACGGCAACAAGTGTCACCCACTTATTCTCCATAGATGTTTAACCATTACATGTTTCTTCTATGTCTACTATAACTTGGCTCATTAATAATATCCTTTCAAGTATAATTCCCACAAAGGTTTAACCAACCACCATATCAAGGCTGGAAAAAAATAATGCATAACCTAAATGGTGATGATGATGACCATTATGATAAAACTCCTAGCCCTCCACATACATTTACCATTAAAAATAACAGATTTACACAAACTACCAGTTCACAGAAATGCAGAATAAGGTCACACATCCAATAAATATGGAAAAACCCATGATCAAAAAGCTAGCTAGAGCACATAAATATGGAAATGTAATAATTGGAGGCATGCGGAAAGAAATTATACCTCACAAAAGGTACCGTACAACCCTTTAGGGCAATCCTTCCCAGTTATTGTCCCATTTGCTCCAGAGCCACCCTGGCCCTCACCCTTTCCTCCCCTATCATAATTAAGAAAAAATTATAAAGTCCTGAAATTTCCATTATAACACGAACAAAAGGCAAAAAGGCAGAAACTGAAATGAAATAGGGACAGAAAATAGAAACTTCAATGAAAGAAAAGTTGATAAATTAAAGATTGAAATGGATTTTATTTAAAGATTTTTATAATGCCAGTTTATTAAAAATCATCCTAGATATGACTTTCAAAACAATTATCACAAAAGTAAACAATGAAATCATACATGGCAATTCATGATTGAATGATTGTAAGAAATCTTCACATTGTTACACTATTCCAATTAAATTATTGAAATATACAAGCTAAAAATTATTAAGTTTAAAACACCAAAGCAAACAATAAATAAAAAAGCCATCTTCTAATTACAACCCTCACACCCAAGAAAAAGAAAGACATTGGCCAAAAGGGATTAACAGAAAAAGTTTGCTACAAATCCACAGACCTCAAACGTTTCAAGATCTGAAATGAGTGATGACCACTGGGAGTGTCTTATGCTAGAGCAGTCTTTTAGAGACCAATTTAAAGGGTTTAACAAGAGTAGAAAGGCCAAAAGTGATAATTGGCAATTATCAAGTGCAGCAGGGTGTTTTATTGCCCTTAAATAATTGGGAAAGGGTTTATGTTCTTATCTTCTCTCATGAGTTCTTCCCAAGGCTGTTTCAAGTAGCATCCACTGGCTTCCCATTGTTCCTTTATATATTTTTGCTTCTTTTTTATTTTAAAACTTTTTCCAGATCTTGAGGATGCCTTATCCTCTTTGATCATACTTCATTTTCTAACAGAGAAACAAAAAAAAAATAGTAGTTAACTGGCTTCTCATTATATTATTTTCTGCATCTATGCCCACCTATGAAGCCTGTACCAAGATGATAGGGAAAGAAAAACTATAAAAGTATACTCCTTCGAAGATACAGAGAAACAATAGATATAAAATAAACAAAAAAATGGAACCAAAAAAACATCAATGGCAATTAAAAGCTATTGAAGAAATAGCAAAGATAACATCAGATACTGGTGACAACTTATTTTTGGTTAAAAATACAGCTATGTTGACTGAAAAAAATAACAGACTACATGCTCAACAATTATGCAAAATCAGAACAAAAATAATATTGAAGAGTTGCAGCAAAAACTTGAAATAGAAATACCTGGTCTGAATGCCACCTTTCACGCTAGCAATTGGCTGATAAACATCACCAGTGGGAATGTCAGACCAATGAAAATGAATTCTTCCACCACCCCCACCACCACTTCCATTAAAACTGCTATAGCCCCCCATAATAGAAAGCTCAGCTGATTCCCCAATGGTAAGTGTATGGAGAAACAATAGTATAGTGCCACCAGATCCTCCCCCAGGACCTCCAGTAAAATTGTCAAATCTTGCAAAACCTTCATTTGTGATTACCGGTTCAAAATTCTCTCCATCAGCTTTTACAGAACCTTCAATGGACAAACTCGACAAAGGATGTTCTAATGATCCAACAACTGCTTAACAGATAATACAACACAAGAATACGAATAAAAGAATAAATTTAGTGGCAATCAACATTTTCATTATTCATAAAGAAACATTAACTAGCCCAAACATAAACTTTGGCTTACCTATGATACCACCTCCAGCTGTGATATAAGTAGAGTTGCCACTTCCACTTCCACTACCAAGTTCACACGGCAGGTTTGCATCCCCATATGAACTGCCACCTTCAACATGATAATCATTATACCATGCATCCCCACCATTACCACCATGCCCACCACCACTGCCAATACCGTTACTTAGAATATTTCCATGGCCCAAACCACTAGTACAGCCTGCAAATTTTTTTACACAATCAATTTAGAAAATCCAGATACTAGAAGTCAAAAGTGACAACCACCACACACACAACAAATAAGCATACCCATTCCAGAGGCGGATATTATGCCAGAAGATTCAACACTTATGGTCCTGGCCCGGTGGAAATGAACAACAGAACCTTCTATAAGGCCTTCAACAAGGATATCCTCGACTCTGCAGATCTAGAAAGGTAACATACAGAATTTTCAAGTTTCAAATGTAGATATATAAGCACAACCAAATGTACTACACCATCAATACTTCATAAAGCACCTGAAGTGTGAAAGACAGGGAAGAGTTCACATTGCAATCTTCAGGGGGGTGAAGTAATTCATAGGGGCAATCTTCATTGTCACAGTAAAGCTTTGGAGTACTGTCAATCATAAAAGAATGGAAATTTAGCAGAACTACACACAAAAAGTGTAGAATGAGAATATTTTGACAACATCCAAACATACACATCATCAGTTGTTGCATTCTTCAATGGACCACGCAAGACAGATCCAGGCCCAACCTATAAAAAATGTAAAAAAAAAACTCAATATGTAGAGCTAAGGCCAAATAATGCTCAACCAAAACATATGCACAAAAAGTATTATCATCATTGGTTAATGTCCAAAAACTACCAAGTTACCACATTGGTTTCATTTAAAAGATGGAATTAACAAGAATCAACCAAAAGCATCAGAAGAGTGCAACTGCGCCACCAAAAGAATGGCACAAGGGACAAAAAAACAGTCCATTGCGCCCCAAATAAAGCCCAAAAGCATCAGAAGAGTGCAACTGCGCCACCAAAAGAATGGCACAAGGGACAAAAAAACAGTCCATTACACCCCAAATAAAGCCCAAGATCTTGACATGGTGTAAAGAGACATGATATCCGTGCTCAGTAGTCATAATGATATTTTCCTCAGACAGTTTCTGCATTCATCTTATTTTTAACATAACAGAAAAAAGAAGTTTCTTTGGATTAGCGATAGAAATTTTAGAAGGTGTATAACTAGGTTACAAATGATAAATGTTAATTGAAGGGATATACCATCATTTTTCTGTTCAAGTGCATTATGTTTTAGACCCAAAGGAAAACTTCATATTATTTGATTCTACTACTAACAATGTAAAGGTATTTAACAACTGGAAAATATTAGGATGTGTTTCCAATGTTTTCTAAATAAATAAAAATAGCACACAACTAACCACTAATGTACAGAAAAAACGCCCTACAGTTTTAGCCACTAAAAATAAGAAAGAATAAGAAACGTGTTACAAATTAATTTGAAAAGATTAGTGAAAAAAAAAAGTTAGTCTAGTGAAAAAGAAATGAGATCTCCTAACTAAAAAATAAAGACAGATCAGATGGGGAAATCGAGTGTTTAAAAGGCGGTAAAATTACAAAGATAGGTGGTGAAAATAAACAATGTCTTACATGAATACTATAAAATAGGGATAAAACCAAACGCTGTGCTTCAATCCAATCTCCTGGTCCAGATAAATTAAGTAGACCCTGTCCATGAACTCCAAGGTTTGCATTAGAATGTATCACAGAAGCCCCCTGTTAATGAAACCCCAATGAGTCAAATGTGAAGATCATACATGCAATAATTTTATTCATTCAAGGAGTGGTTAAATACCCTGAGAACAATCAAATTACTAGCCTCAAGTAAAGAAGTTTCCACAGTCACATCTTCCCCACCATCTATGAGCATTTTTGAGTTCCACATCAAGAACATTTTTACAGACATGCGTAGAGCTCCATAAACCTTTTTCATAAAATTTTAAGTGTAAAAACATCAGCAAATAACATTGTAACATTGACTATTGGCAAAATAAAAAATTAGTGCTGCCTATATGATATGCTCATTATGTTTACTAGCTCTACAGCACAGTTCAAAGATGGAACATATACAGGAACTCATTCCAATTACCTTCATTACAGAATCACTCATCAACAGTTCTTCAGCTAATAACTCAAACTCTGATGTTGCGTAGTGTCGTAGACCAAAGCTCAACACCCCACCCTGCAAGATACTTATTTGTCCTTGCACCTATATAATGAATAAAAAGAAAAGAAAGTTGTACAGATGTCCTTCACATACCAAACATTTTTTTTCAAACAGATTAAAATTAAAAGGTCACAAAGATCATGATATGAAGAAGGGATGACAAGGAGGAAACTTGTCATTTTTTTATAAAAGAACTTATTAGAAACAAAAGCAAATAAAAATAGAAAATCTTTCATAAAAAATTAATAAAGAGACAGAGGCGTCCTCAAAGAAGCAGCCAACCCAGAATACTAACAGGAAGTCGATTATCTTTTACATTGTATATCTACTCAAGACATCGACCCTCCCCCTAAATACATTAGAATTTAGAAGATTATATATATAATTTACATTAACATCAAGAAAACTTCTTATCTATTAAAAATATAAGTCAAGTCAAGGGGAACAACCAGTATGGATTTCAATGACCAACAATTAACTAAACATGCCAATATAAGCAAAATATATATCAAGCAAACGGAATAAAGGCATATGAAAACCAAACCCAGAAATTATTGTCTTTGATTCTTCAATGTTTTAATCTTCGACAATATTGTCAGTGGGAGTTACTCAATTTGCTTAAGTGGTTAATTAAAAATATCCGTACCAACTACCAAAGAGAAGTTTTTCAGCACTTGGGTTCTTTGAGGGAGACAACTTTAGCAAGAACAATCAGGACAATATAAAATACTAAAACCCATGCATCATTCAGGACATAAAATGAAAAATGGGATGTCAGAATTTTTCAGTTATCTTTTCAGAAAAGTTCCTGGCTTAATCAGATATTGAGTTGTATTAGGGGTACCCAAAAGTGACTGCATATGCTCATCTTGAGTTTACTAATGAACTTCTAAATAGATATAAAAAATTGAGGATACAAGCAAAACAAATGGGGGGAGAGAATGTCAGGTGTCAGCAAACAAGAGAAGAAAAGGAGTTGATTAACAGAATATTGGCATTGGGATTATCCAACTAATGTGATATTCATTTGACAAACCTGTACACGACTCCAAAGCAATGGAACTGTGGCCCTGGCCTTATTTCGAACATAAACATTAGTCCAAAGGGGTTGATTTGGAAACTCCAAGAGAAGAGTCTCTGTATCGGTTGTCATGTTATAGTTATCAACTATAAGACTTCGAGGGACTGCATCATAAAGAGTCCCAGCAGCACCTGCATTTCCGGGACAGCCAAGGCTCTTACCACCTGAAATAAGAAATCAATCGTGCACTGCAGTCAGTGTAACCGATGGTAAGTTTGGAGTCCCAACAAGCTAACACAACAACAAAGTCATAATGGTAATTTCAAGCAACTGACTGAAAGCCAAAGGTATTTAACTAATTAAATATCACTTACCCGACCTACCAGTGTTGGCCAAAAAGTAGGTTCTAGGTTGATAAATAGTTGATCATCAAATCATATTTGCCAACTCAAGTGAAACTTAATTCTAGAGGGCAACCTAAGTTTTATTTCAAAAGGCTGAAAAATGTTAGCTTTGATTTCTAAAACATTTTCCTTATCACCCATTAACAAATCAACGACAGAGAGTGGCATGCAACTCAATGCTCCCTATATTAATGTTCATATATGTTTATTTACTACAAAAGGTTAAGCATATATTAATGTTAAGCATATATAATGTAACAGCTAACCAATGCACAAACTAAAAATCTCACCATGCACATATATTTTAGGCTCATCATGCCTGCTGAACACATCAACTGAAACCCTGCCACCTCCACCACCAGCAAAGCCGTTACCTCCACAAGCAGTTATAATCCCACTGCCAATCCTGATCATTTCCAGAAAAAAAAAAAACATATCAATGAAACAGCATAAAAACTAGATTCACATTTCAACTAAAATCAAGCACGAAACAAATTATTAACATTCCATTATTGGCATGTAGCTGTACACATCAAGGAATGTAAGGGACTATGGAGAAAATATCCTTCTGCTGGATATTTTATATTTTACATATGTACATTCACCAGCTCACTTTGGTATTAAGCTTCAGAATGTTTCTTACCAAAATACAAGTTATAGTTGGTAATTTGAACACATACCATGAAATTAATTGTGATGCTGATATTAGACTTAGAAAACCACATCTCAAATGCAGCATCACGGAAACATATAAATGTTTACAAAGAATCTCAGATACAAGATTTCAGAGAAACAAATATAGCAACTTGTCATATAACGCATGTCCCTCATATATGCTTATGTTAACCAGAAAAGGGGAAAAAAGACAAAAAAAAAATATTACATTCTGTAAGCCTTGATGTAAATGCTGCCTCCGGAGCCACCTCCACCCTTTGTCCCTCCATCACCCCCATCAGCCAAAACACTCGCATTCATCTCAACAATTTGATGAAGAGTCAACCTCACAAGCCCCCCTCCCAACCCACCATAGTCCCTCTCCTTGGTCGTCGACCCCCCACGGCTCCCAAAACTGTAAGGGTTCTGCAGCGAGGCCCAGGAATACGCATCCCCTCCCCAGACGTCCTCCGGAAGCTTCGTCATGTCGACAAGACAGCTGGCACCCCTCCCGCCGTGACCCCCACCACCGCCCTCAACCCCCTGCGGAGTGCCGCTAGTCTGCGACGGAGGCTGTCCCGCCATACCCGTCGTGTTCACCACCGACTTATTCCCAAAACCACCATTCTCAGCCTCCAACTCAAAAGCCCCGGTCACAATCGACGAGTTGCTACCTAAACTAAAGTTACCAGTGACATTAACGGTTACCATGCACCCGGGAATCTCGCAGTGGAACCTCACCCCAGGGAGGATGATAAAATTGCCCTTCCCTGCTATGTACACGTCCCGAGTGAGGTTCACGTCGCTCACGATCTTGCACGTCGTGTCCAGAGTCCCGACTCCGCCGAGATCGTCCACGCATGACACCGACGGCGGATGCGGTGGCGGAGGCGGCGGAGCGGGCGGCGAGTAGTCCTGATGGAAGAGGTTCCAATCCAAATCAGTCACCGAAAGTTCATGCTCCGACTCCGATTCGCCACTCGCGAAGACGGCGACGACGACGGCGAAGATAGCGAGGAATCGGAGGCGCCGGAAACGAAATCGAGCCATTCACCGGCGGCGTCAGGAGTCATCACATTGAAGGAACTGAGATTCGGATTTACGAAGTGAAATTTGATTCAGAAACCAATGCAATGACCCATCGCGGTCACCACCAATTGAAAAATAACAACAATATTAAAAAACCCTAGTCTATCTCTCTCTGCGTGCTGAAATTCAATTCAATCTCACTGGAAAAAAAAAAACCCTAGAAATCTCTCGGAGACGCGGGGAGAAGAAAGATCGAATGCGAAATGGAGAGAAGAAGCACGATGGGGAAGAGACAGCTTTATTTAATTCTGGTGGTAAAGGAGAGGGGGGTGTCACGATGCGGTGAGGTTCATGTGAACCCCGCTGGTTTTCAATCTGGACCTTTATTTTTTCCCACGTGGGCGAATCTTATTGGGCGAGTGTTTGTTATTACCTTGGAGGCTAGCGTTGGGGATGTTATCTCGGTTTACCGAACCTCACGCCGATTTAAAGGAGCGTCAGACACACACCCCTAATTAATGAAAATAATTAACGGACGAAACCCATGTGGAATGTGCAAGTGAGAAGCGACAATAAGGGTAGGTTACTGCTTGCGTAGAGGTTACGCGCGCGTGGAGAAACGCCGCCAGAGCGACGGCGCCACCGCGGAGTGGAGGTGGAAATCATGAACGGAGGGTTGGTTTCAGCCGTTTTGGCTTTTGCTTTGGTTTTAGCAACTATCATCGCTTATAAATTACTATTATTATTATTATTATTATATTATTGTTGGTGATGGATACTGAAAAATAAAAACATACACGCGTGCGTACGTGCATTTGCATGTACCAAGACACTCGCGAAGAACCTTACTGCTGTTAAAACACTGTTAGATAAATATATTTACATTTGTTTCGATCATAAATTTCTTCTAGAAGAAAATAATTCAAATTAATTTTCTATAAGAAAAATTAATGTGTGCAAGAACTTCTACTAGGACCAACTCGCTTGAGTTCATTCCTACATTAAAAAATGTAAAATAATGAGACATACAAATAGTTCTATTTTTTAATAATTTAAAACGAAAAATTAGAATAATCATTATCTACAGAGAAACTTTACTATTACGTAAATAATTACATGTGACATGTTATGTCCCAAAATAAACCAAAGAAAATTTAACAATTTTAACTCGTGTTTACCGGTGACACTAAAATAAATTAATAATAAAAAACATTTATTTAAAATCTCTACTGGTATATTTTCTAATTGATTTATCAAAATTTTATTTATTTAAATTAAAACCGTGATAATAACTCACTTCCTATTATTAACTGAAACTAATTGAAAAACATAAATAAAACGTTATGAATCTTTAAATCATTTATTTGGGGTTATAATTATCACTAAAAACTATTATTTGTCGTACAATATTTTAATTTAGCTATTGTTTTCTTACAATTTATGTGTGATTTATCGATTGAAAGAAAATGTGTTTCTAACATCTATATTTTATCTGTGTAAAACATTTTTTAGATTTGAATTGAACTGTTTGCGTTTCATTTCAATCTTTTTAGTTTTGATTGTACTCTTTTGATTCAATAATCTACTTCAATACCAGCGGTTTTCTTTTTGTAAGTGTTTTTTAAAGTTGTTTATATAAACAATGTTTTTGTATAAGCAATCACAAATATATTTCAACGCAAAAGAGTCGTGGTTGAAGTTAATTAGTTATCTTAAAAACACTTTATACAATTTTAAAGACAAAAATGAATTATTTTTTTATGGGCTTGTGAAATTTTTATACTTTATCTATCTAAATAAATATGTTTGATAATATGATCAAAATGATATTTTGGTTGAAATTTTAAAGAATTATCAATTTAATTTAAAATTCGTAGAAAGTGTTTTTATTGCAGAGTTAATTACTTTCCACTAATACAAAATTATTAACAACGACTATTTATTTAATATATTTTTATGATTAATCATTATCATATCATTCAAAACACGATAACCTTTTTAAATTAAGTTTATTTATGAATGTACTACTTGTAACAGTTAATTTTTAAATAACAGTTACATTCTTAAATAAAATAAAAAATCACATAAAAGGAGTAAAATTTGGTGACTTAAATTTTTTTTTAAGAAATATTGTCACTTCCAAACATAATTTATTTTATTGTAACTTTTATATAATCGATTATCATTAATTTTTTTATGATAGAATAACTACATTAAAATAAAGAATTGTAAATTTTATTTTAGTTATATTTTAAAACAAATATTTTTTTATTTAAAATTCTTTTATAAATTATATTTTAAATATATTAATCTATAAAAATATTTATTATACTACATCAATCAAATCTTTTCACTTATTTATAGTCTTTTATCCTTAATCCAAACAACATCCATTTTCACTTTTCTTTCATTTTCTTTCTTTTCCACTTTCTTAAATTCACTCTTAAATCCAAACACACATTAGCTAACATGATGATAATAATATTAAAATTAGAAGTATTGATTATTTAGTCAATGATTTTTTAGATTTTTATAAGTATTTTTGGAACCTAAGAATATTATGTAATAATATATATATATATATATATATATATATATATATATATATAAATAAAGAGTTATGAAAAAAAAAGGTATTTTTTTTATGAAAGTATGTCCGTTATAAATAAAAAGAAAGAAATAACAATGATTATATATTACATAGATTCAGTGTAATGTTTTATATTCAATTTTAATCTTATAACAACTCCAATGCCACTATTTTTAATCTCATAATCCCTCGTGTAATTCCTGAACTATTATTTAACTCCTGTTATCTATTCAACATTTTTCTTTTCAAAATATGGAATGCCAACCAAGCCCCTTTTCCCCCTAATAACCATGTATTTGATAGGTTGGACAAAAAATTGCTTAGTTTTTTACATTTTTATTAGATTAAAATAGATATAAACTTTATTTTTTATAGTTTTATTATTTTTATAAATAATTAAAAAAATAAATATAATTATATATATAATTTTATAGAAATAATATTAAAATTTATATAACTGTTATTCTTAAAAAGAGAAGTTATTTAGTTATTTTAAAATTAAAAAAATTATTCAATTATTTATTTTATTAAATTAATTAATTAATTATTTTTTATAGATAGTTATTTTAGTTTTAAAAACGGTTACTCAAAAGTAAGAATTTATGTATATGAAGATTTTTCTTTACTAATGTTATTGGAGGTAGTTTCTTTTATATAGATGTTATTTTAGTTTAAAAAATGGTCATTCAAATAAAATAATTGTCTTCCAAATAAAATAATTGTCTTTATTAAATGCTATAGAAATTAAAATAAATATAAATAATTTTTTACACAATTTTTTCTCAGTAATTTTTTTTCATACAAGTAATATTATTTTAGTTTAAGAAACGGTTAGTCAAAGATAAAACCGTAATAATTTGTGTACACCAACTAGACAAATCCTGTTTATTAATGTGTTGGTAGTTTTTTTAATATAAGTAGTTATTTATTTAAAAAAATAATAATAAGTATTCAAGGATAAAACTGGAAGAAACCGTAAAAAGTGAAAGAAAAATAAAATACAAATCCTACCTTTCTCTCTTCCTTTTTCTTTTCATTTTATCTTCCATATCTCATTTATTAAAAAAATATGATCACGTCATGTTGTAACTAAAGAGTCATGATACATTTCTATCCAATCAGATTTTCAAACAGAGTATTTATTTTTTACTTTAAAGATCCCTTATTTTTTAATTTTCTCTATGATGTAGTCATCAATCTTAGTGGGACTAGTTGAGAAAAGTGTTTATCTCAATTTAATTAAGCTCATACTAAAATTTGGTAATTTTTGGATAACTTGCTTTAGGTTCCTAAATTTTGGAGTGGTGCCCTATTTGAGGAGGATACATGGTTCCAATATTCAATTTTTCTTACAAGGATGTTGTGTGTTTATATATTGTGTTGTTTGTTTAAATATTATTTAAACTTTTAGAAATATTAGATTTTGATGGTTTAGTATTAAAGTGTTGTTGTTTTTATGTTAAATAGAATTTTGAATATTGTGGATTGCATTTTGAATGATATTGTATGATGAAAATGGTATGAAATTGAATTCATACATTTGGGATAATGTATGGACAAATGTTTGTTGTGTATTAAGTATTGATGACTATGCGGTAATAAACATCTTCGAGCTTCACTAATGATCTAAGTCACATAAACTAAGTTATCAGGTGGTGAGAAGCTTATGGGGAAGTTCATGCACATCGTAACATATGAGATGCACAACTTGAGTTGTATTGAACTTACCCGGATTCTTTTTGTTGGATTCGCTAGTAATCTTTGGATCAAGTGTTACTCTCTGGTAGGATTTACTTAATACGAGTTTTCCGGAATACGCCAGTTGTTGTTTGTTCAATATCCTAGATGTGTAGATCCATGTGAGATCTATGTGATTTTTTATGTTGGAATTTGAAGAAGATTGAATAATTAAGAAATTAATCCATATAATTCGGTTTTCTCTTTTGATTTAATTGTGTATATTATAAAATTTTATTTTTACTAGTTTACCCTTATTTTTCTTGTTGTGTTTGAACTGCGATGACCGTACTATGTACACAAGCAGATGATCATAAAGGTGGAGGAGAGTTTGTAAGGCTTTAGAGTTTGTTTTGAGTTATGAATTGTAAATGTTTGTATTTCTATAATTACTAATCATGCATTAAGAATGTTTTGGAAAACTCTAAGTTTGTATATAAATATGTAAAACTTGCATTATAATAATTAGAGGTATTTTTGGGATGTTAAAAAAAAAACAGTAACAATTTGTGTATAATAAAGATAGGAACTCTCTTCGTTAATCCTATAGATAAGTTAAATAACATAAGTGAATATCTCTGGAGTGAAAATATGAACCATTCTGGATAATATTATTAAGATGACTTAAATACTTTTAGTCTGTGTTTTTATAATTAAAAATAATTATTTATTTTATAGTTTATTTGAAATTAAAAAGTAGTGTTTTTGAGTGATTTTAAATTTTGTAGAAAAAAATCAACGCAAAATATTTTATAGGACTGAAATATTTTATAAAAAATTTAAATAATTATTTCAAATTTTACAAAGATAATTTTTTTTAATAAGAATCAAAATAAATAAAAAAACCTCGTTAATTTTAATAGAATTAAAAATATACCTAAATAAAAAATTATAGAAACAAAATAAAACTAAAAAATGTTCAATCATCGTATTCTTTTTATATGTGTATAGTTTATAAATAAAGTTTTAAGTGTATCATAATTCATATTATGTATGCACTCTCTTGGTTATCATAATTCAAAATCTATGAACTATCTTGGTCCCTGCACTTAGGTTCAACGTTATAAAGTGTCTTCAACTTTTAGTACTTACTTGCGTCTAGTTTGTCTCAAGCACTTAACTTTCTCATTAATAATCTTACAACTCATTCATTCCTAATTATCAACCTAGCCAATAATCCTTAAATCACTTCGCCAAAGCTTAGACATAATAAGATATTAAATACACGAGACCAACAACCATAGTAATTAATCGTAATAATGGATCATATCATTCCATCTATCTTAATTATATAGGGAGAAGATGCAAGAAAAAATACACTGATAAAAAATATGTTAATAGAAGAAAATCAATAAATTCAACAAATGCATCAATAACATACAACACAAAGAAAAACACATAACAAAATAATTTTTATCCAATTAGTGTAATTTTACCTAATTATTACATAAATAAACATTTTTTTAATAGTAAGTCGTGTCAATGTGCCATGACTTTAGTGTAAAGAAGTCGTGTTATCTTGTCACGATTTTTTTTAAAATTATAGTGAAGTTGGTGATTCATGCACGACTTCAATGTTGATGAAGAAGTCGTGTGGACCAACCACGATTCTTTTTTTTTACCAGCCACGACTTTGCTTAGTCTAATATTCTTTTTTTAACTTTTAGATAAGTCGTGTTAGGGTTTAACGAGTTTGGTTGGTGACAATGAAAGTTGAAGTTGTGCATGATTGTCACATTTAGTTAATTGTATATTGCACTAAAGCCGTGAAAAGTTCATATGACTTTAGTTATTTATATATTACACTGAAGTCGTGCACATTTGACACAACTTTACCTTGAACATTTAGTTGAGGTGCTCACCTGGTTCATGATGTGTTTTATTTGTTTATAACGGAATTTTTTATAATGTTGTTTTACTTTTTATGTATTTAATAATTTGTAGAAGTGTAAATTTTTGAAAATTATGAATAATTGGTAAGATTGTTATTTTTTAATTAATAATTAAACGAATTTAATATAATTATTGTATGTCTGTTAAATGAGGAGGAATAGTTAATATATTATATTTCATGTGTAAACAAATGACTAAATAAAATAATTAAGCATGTTAAGTTATGTAAAAAAAAAATGAATTTAGCAAGGAGAAAAATGTTACACTTTTAGACATGTTATTTTCTATATAGACAATCCCTCCTATTGTGACCTTCATTCCAACAATAAGAATATTTTTCTGACTTATTTGAAATTGGCTCATCCATTTCATTATGGATATGATTAATAGTTTATCTTCGTGATTCATTTTGTTGCATGTGTGGGTCAAGTGTCAAATTTGGTCTCATGTAAAAAAACAAATAATCTTCATTTGAGCTTGATGAAATTGGACCTCATAAGTCCTGAAAATGTTGTGGAGGTTGAAGACTGGAACAACAAATATCATTAGTTGTGAATGACAATAAGAACAAACATCAATGACATGCTTACAAGAGTACAAATTAATAAGGATCATGCTCCCTTCAAAACAAAGTTCATGTATTTGGCTAGATTTGTTGTCATATGCTCGTATCTCCTGTCATCGTCATATATCTGAGTCTACTTTTCCAATGATATTTGATATATCAAAGAGATTGCTTACCAGAATTCTAATCTCATTGTCGATAACTTTTCTTGAAAGAGTGGGTTGTTTCATCTCATATGTTGGGGTGATGTAATGAATAACTTAAACATTTACTCATTTTTTTAATATTGCATAATGCAAGTTAAGGAATATACATACCAATGTTTATTAGTTGTCTCTTCAAGTTAGCTTTTGAACATTTTGTTAAAGTTTGATGTAATGTGTTGTATGCAATACACTAAGGCCAACTCATCTCCTTTTCGACCAACTTCTACAGATTCTAATGCTAAATATGGTTGTCCTTTATCAATTATCAAGAATACATTTGGTCAAGGCATGACATAAGCTCACAATAATTGGAAGAACCATATTATAGTTTCATTTGTTTCACCTTCAACAATGGCAAAAGAAAGAGAAAATATGTTTCGAATTTCATCTTGACCAATTGTAGTCAACAAAGTTCCATGATATTTTTTGGTCAAGAATGTTCCATGAAATTGGGTCCAATGGAGCCATTTTGTTCAAGAACTTCGGTGAGAAGCTGTCATTTTTTCTCTGTGATAGCTTATTTCTTCCCTAATCTTTCATTGTTCCTCTTTCAAACTCACAATCTTGGATCACTATGTGCCAAGTAAGTCTTGTACCTCTATATTTTGCCCTAATTTCTTTGTTAAGCCATGGATTTATGTTTTTGGGTTAAAATTTGGGGGATTTTGAGTCTTTGAGTTTTGAGAAGATTATGATAAATGAAGTTAAGTTCTTTGTTCTATAGAATCTGCTGGCATGATTGATTGTTGATTCTCACATTTTGGATGGTTAGTTTTAGAACTCTTACCCTTTTGCACCAAAAATTAAGCATGCACGGAGGGTGTTTGTCAAAATTCTTTGTGAAAATTACATGAGATTGTTGTTTTTGCATATGGATTGTTAGTTGACAATGCATAAAAAGGGTTTTGTAAACATGCTTCTAGGGAAATTACATGAGATTGGTTAAATTTGAATTGAGATCTGGATTGATGATAATGTATGAGAAATAGGTTGTGTCTCATTTAAAATTTGTAGTTATGGGTCAGACCAAGAGTAGTGTAGCTCAAATGGCCAAAGGAAAAGAGTGAGGATGGAGTCTCCAGAGCCTCCAGCACGAAGCAGATTTGGAAGTAAAGAAAAGCATAAGAGGTATGAAGAAATAAAGAATTGGGCTTTTATTCCAGAGAGAATAGTACATTTGTTGCCCGAAAATTATGACCCACTTTTAGAGGGCTTGCAAAGAAGGAATTGGATGAGGCTAGCCGAGCTTCTTCAGATGTATGATCTTGATGTAGTCCATGAATTTTATGCAAATGCTTGGGCAGGAGAAGATGGAGTTCAACAGTTGCAATCAAAAGTACAAGGGCGATGGGTACCATTTGACAAGGACTCCATCAGTGCTTTCTTGGGTGACCCTTTGCACTTAAAAGGAGATGAGGATTGCACATACCACAGGTTGAAGTCACAAATTTCTGACTTTAATGATGACATAGTGGCTAGGGAAATATGTCTATCACACTTATCAACTAACTGCAGCTGGTAAACCATGGAGGATATGAAGACGTTATCTCAAGTTTGGATGGTCTTCATGCTAGCCAATATGGTACCTAATGGCCATGTGTCTGACTTGAATATTCCAGGTGTCATCTTCTTTATTGCCTTTTAAAATATGATTATTCTGTTGATGCAGCCAAAATCATTTGTCATGAAATTTATAAATTTGCTATATTTGAAATTGGCCAAAATAATCAAAAGGCAAAGGGTACTTTGGGGTTCCCTGCTTTTATTACTGCCCTTTGTGCAAAATATGGTGTGGAGGTTAATTCACCTATGAAGATTAGACCTCCAATTGATTTGAAATTTATTATTAACAATTGTACTGTTGCAGAAGAACATGCACCAAAAGCTAGTGAGGTCTCTATCTATCAGTCACCTATTCACCAACCATAATCATCTATATCATTTAGGGAAGACAAGTTAATGGAACAGTTGCAACAAATGCAATTGGAACAAAGAGCTACATGGAAACATATACAAATGCAGGAAAGTGTCAATCATAGAGGGATAATGAGGCTTCAACAATACATATATCAAAACTTCCCTCAAGGGCAACATAATCCCTACATGCATCCAAATTAATGTGTTGCTTATGTTGCTTGGCCTGGGGACAAGTACTATTATTTTGGGGGGCAAATCCATCGAATGAAGCAGGATCATCTACGGCTGGTGTAGATGATGAATTTAACACAAACTTGGATGACTTTTTAAGGGACGACTAATATGGTTCTTTCTTTTCAGTTTTTTATTTTATTTTATTTTTCTTATTTATTTTGTTAGCATTTGTTTGATTAGTTGTCTATTTGTATCAGATTTTGGAATATTTTTATGTTTATTGTTTTCTTGAATTATTGTTAATTTTTAACTTAATTTGTTTTCTAGTTTATTTTCCTCAAATAAAAAAAAGAATTGGAATATTAATTTGTGAAAAAAAAGGAATTTGTGTTTAAATATTAAATAGTGAGATGAATTAGACACAAGTTAGAAAAGGAAATTTGATTGAATCCCTATTCAAATATAGTTGAAATTGTGATACATGAAAATTTAACAAGATGATTGATTAGAATAGAGAATGACAAAACAAAAAGGAATAAAACCAATTAAACCAAGTAAGTGTGTGAACCTTAAACAATTTTGAGAGTTTTTCGAATTGATAGTTGTGGTTGTTTAATTTTTATTCTTTGTTACATAATAAAAGAGCGTGAAGATGATTGAGGCATTTGTGTCAATTAGGAACCTGATGCCAAATAATCAACCTTTATCTTATTAGAATTCCATTTTTTTATATCCCCTTTGGGCCAAGAATTTTTGTTTATTGCACCCTAACCTTTGGTGATATATTTTCCTACCCTTTAGCATGTTTAAGGAAGAAGAACATAGATGTGATACATATAGAAAAAGGAATGGTTGGTTTTGATTGTTGAAAGCTAAAAAAGTTGAAAATAGGAAGAATCTGTTCCTATTAATGAAAAAAAAAGAAAGAGAAAAAGAAAAATTCATGTTGAAAATCATGAAAAGGTAGAAAAGAAAAATGAGGAAAAGTGTGAACTCAAAAGAGAATGCTGATTAGATAACATATATGTTCTCTATAATTGGATTGTAGGTATGTTCTTATTCTTTAAGATGTGCATTTTGTTATCTGAAAACCCAATACTTTTTTGAAGTCTAACCTCATTACAACCCTGGATAATACCTCAAGATTCATGTTTCTAATATGTTTGTGATAGGAAGATGAAATGAAAAGTAACTATGATTTGTTATGATTAAGTGAAAATAGAGAGGAACACTTACCTGTGAGCATATGAGAAGAAATTCCTTGATGAATTGTCATTTATTTGTTTTGATTTGATCATAAAAGTTGATTGTATCTAGATTTTTCTATATTTGAATTTGGAAGCATCATGAGTTTCTAATTTAATTTGTTGTTTAGTCACTTAAGCTGTTTTGATATTTAAATTTAAAAATATTCATTTACTTTGTTTGAGGACAAACAAGATTATAAGTTGGGGAGAGTGATAAGTGTCTAATTTCAGTAATATTTCATATTAAAATATAGACACTTATGAGTATTAGCTGTTATTTTACATATAAAATAATCCATAATTTATGAATTTATACCTTTTTTATATATTTTATGATCTTTATTTGAAGAATAACATTTTATTCCCAATTTTTGTGTGTGTTAATTTCATATTTCTAGGGAAGAATGGAGATGATTGAGTTAAAGAGAAATGATAAAAGATAAAAAAGAGAAAGGTGGAAAGTCCTAGAACGCATAAAAATCCCAAAAAGCCCAATTCAGCAATAGGGAATCTCGCAAAAGTTGACGCCTTTCTCGCTTGAGCGAGAATGCGTCAGATACATTGAGCCATTTTATGTTTTAATCAACAAGCCCATTAGCGCGACACATGAAGTTACCTAACTCTAGCAAATTAGGTTAAATATGGGGCTTGAGACTCAACCCTAGTGTGCAAGATTGAGAGGAAAACACCATTGAGTGACTTGTAACCCAATTAGGAGAATAAAAGGTGTTATAAGATGTGTGGCTAATTGTACCCTGTGAAGTTGGAAGTAATTTGTTCAATCTCTTATGTATTGAGGTGATATTTAAATATGATATAATATCTTGTTATGGATTGATTATTGATATTGTTGTTTTGTTTCTAATTCTTGATCTAGAATCTTAAATCTGACTGTAAAGTATTTTTATGGTTCTGACTTAAACAATAATACTTAACATATTTGAGTGCTAGAAATAGACTTGAAATATTAATTGCTATCAACATCTGAGCTTGATTCTAAGTTGTTTTTATAAATAAGCGAGGAATCGATATTTAGGAAGCATTCTTAATAATTTTATATTTAGTGAATATTTTACTTGATTATTGATGACTTTTTATAGCAAGTGCACCGCTTTGTCATAAGTAATAATTGTCCCTAAGGACGGATATCGATCCCACAAGGAACAATGAATTATCCAAGTACAATAATCGCTAAATATAGAACAAAACAATTAAAAGTGTATTGAAAGTGGTTGTGTTGGCGATGATCAATAAGAAAACAGACAAAGAATTAGTTGTTTCAATTGGAAAAATAGGGAT
>Ga0123342_1002143_pt1 | contig 33101 bp, 24 predicted proteins | sample Turbeawhitnodule_FD_89960 | JGI IMG/M metagenome (GOLD analysis project Ga0123342, IMG submission 89960) | Root nodule microbial communities of legume samples collected from Mexico - Turtle bean Mexico white nodule | ecosystem: Host-associated > Plants > Roots > Nodule | place: Mexico: Nepantla... | reverse complement strand
CAAATAATTTATAATATTCTTACAACCAACACATCACTCACAAATTTCAATAAATTTTTCTCACACATCTACTCTAATATATCTCAATCCAAACAACCTCAACTTTCTTCATACTTCTACTCCCTTCACTCTCAACTTTCCACTCTCTAATCCAAACAAAGCCTAACTTTATGCGGTGTTATCATTCTATGAATTTGATTTGAAGGTGCAACGGAGTGATATTTCCAAGTACCGGCACACAGTTTACATAGTACAAACCCACAGAGTGATAAGTTTGATTGCGACATCGAGCTCATCTCACTATTTATCAGCGTAAGAATCGATTCACATCTTTATATAATACAATCATATTTCTAATCAAATTGGTTGCAATTGCTTACCAACTACAAAAGCCCGCAAACCCTATTCTGTATAATAAGGCATGTGTGGAGCTGCTATCATTGCTGACTTGTTGCCCAAGCTTGAGTTGTACGATTTGATCAACACAGAATGTTCATGTATCATTCAAAACGACGACACGTTACTTCGCTCCGTTAAGCGCAGTCGGATAGCATCCCAATCTCCCTGTTGTAGTTGTACCCAGGTGCTACACACTAAAGGGTCTACGCTTTCTCTTACGAGATCCAGAAGAACACCAGCACAAGGAGGAGGGAAACCTAGACGAGATTCCGATCGCACCAGAGAAAAAACGCACCGAGAGAATGAAAGAAAAACAAGGTATGTATATTTCATCATAGCCATTTATTTGCTTATGTTCCGATTGACCGTTTAACAGCCAATCGCCCCAACCCATTAACAGAACGGTTAACAAAAAACCCTACAAATCTAACACCAGTTGAACTTCACCCTCACCAAGGCACTCTCTCTTTCTCCCTTTTCTTCTTTACTTTTCTTTTTTTAATTTTTATTTAAATACGGATTTGGATTCTGTCGTGTTTGACGTAAACTTGAAAAGTCTGCTCCATATGTCCTAAACCAATTACTGTAAAAATTAACAAAAAATATGATACAGTATATAACAATTTAAGGGTCTATTTTAATGGGGGTAAGTAATCACTCCCTCAGTTTTTTATTTTAACAAGATTTATCTTTTTAACATGGAATACAAGGGATTTATAGAGGAGTTTTTTTTTAAAAATCTAATGTAAATTTAATTTGCATTCAATAAAATAGATTAATTTGAAATGAATATTCATTTTAACTAGATTAATTTGAATTAAGTTTTTTCAATTCAATATAAGTTTAGTTAATTTTTTAAAAAATATATTTAATTTGACTCAATGTGTGACTTGTCGACCCAATTATCTATTGAAGTTTCTAACTATCAAAAGTTGTTTTATTTACAATCCCTCTCAGTTCTTCCGCATTTATTTCATTCAAATCAATCAAAAGAAACAAGTCAATGTGTACACAAGGTGTAGTAATTCATACCATAAATGCAATAATATAAAAAAGAAGTTAGATAAGTAAAACATTTAAGTACATATTTTATTATATACTAGGTTGTAAGATTAGCATTTTCTTTCTCATTTGTACATAATCTATATAATACGGTGATAGGTGGTATCTGAATACTGAAATATCAAACAAAAGGAAGGAGAACAATTGCAACAACTCAGGGAAAAGGAAGCTGTGTGATCTTAATGTGAATCTTGCAGATAATATAGAATATTGTTGGCCCACACGGACAAAAAGTTGGAACGAAGAGGATAGCGATGAGACCTCAGATTCAGGTTTAGATTCAAGTTCAGATTCTGAAACGTACTCAGGCCCCTCGTGATCTCAGTTTTTAGTGTTTCTACATTGTGAAATAGTAGCCTGTTTTCATTTTCCTACTCTGCAACGAGCGTGTTTCTAAGTTTAATGTATACATAATAAATGGTCATGCATATAGCCCCACTTAGCCACTTCAGAATGTTGGAAACGGTTCTTCATGTATGTTCCACTACTTTTTCAATCAAACAAAGAAAGGACAAAGCTAAGTTTAATGCATAATCGAGTGTCTTTTCGGCTTTTGTATTGTTAAATTCATTGTTGGGGATGTCACTTATCCTTTAATGTATTTGTGTAGATAAGCAAATGGAACTTGTTGGTATCAACTATGCATTTTCTATATCTCGAAAGATTGATATATATATGCTTAAAATTTTGTTCAAGAATCCTATATTTAGTTATTTGCAAATGACTAGGTTACTTATAGTTTATCTACATCAAACACATGGAGACGTATCTCAAAATCTTATTTTGTTTGTTAGGTCAAGATGTAGATATCTTTTTTTTTTCTTTTGTTCTTGGGAATATTTTTCTTAGACTTGTATCACACATGTGAAAATTCCATCCCTCTACATTCTCATCATATACACAAGATGAGCTACCTTAAAATCAAAGGATCGACAGGTTTGCCTTCAAGAACAAATTCATTCCTTCCTTTCCAGATAGACCAACAAATACTTCCTACCTGAGCAGATATTTGGTTGGCATTTTCTGGATATACCCTTTGAATCTCCATCAGTTTATGCCAAAGCCAAAGTTGAAAGCTTTGAACTTCTTTAACATCAACGCGCCACTGGAAATCACTTCCGAACCAAAGGGGTCGTGTCCATGGACAAAACAGGAACACATGTTCAACTGTTTCAGGCTCCGTTCCACAAATGGGGCAGAGTGGACTAATTACAAGCTTTCTCCTGAAAAGGTATTCAAAAGTTGGCAAATCATCTCGGCAAATATTCCACATCAGGACTTTAACATCTGGAGGAGCTACAATGCTACAAATTGCCAACCATAGCCTCTGTGATACACCATGATAACCACGCTTAGCTTGATGCTGCTTCGTACGTGGTGCCTCACAAATTTCCTTGCGTTGTGATACACGGATTCTTTTGGGCAATGACTGAAAACTTTCTTCCAAATCAGGCTTGGAAAGTTCACTAAAAGCTCTTTTTGGACACCAAGGATTTATGAACCGGATATCCTGCATGTTTGTTTTATTCTTGTAAACATGAACTCCCATCCACTTAATGGTTCCTTTCTTGGTTCTGCATGAATGTGGAAAGGCTCTTGGTCCCACGTATGAAACCTCAAGATGGTTCCACCCATCCTCCCCATACACACTTTCCAATCCACCATTGTAGGACTTGAGCTGCACATCGGACAAGAATATATGATATGCGATTAATTTTGATTGCACAGTGAAATGGCAATGCAGCTTTTGAATGCCATTGATGAGCAGGTGGAATCTGGACATGGGAAAACTGCCTTGCTTGTCTAAAACTCCAACAACAGCTAGAGCCATCCTTGGAAATTTGTTACGAAACCAGAAAGACAGAGATGGCCCCCTAGTACAATGATCAAACCATTCTGGTAACCTTGTTCCTGGAAGGGAAAAATCTGTGCCCCCACCCTCATGTAATCTCTGTTGGCCACAATATATAGAAAAAGCATAATGAGTTTTAACAGTTAACAGGATGTAGACAACTGCGCTTGTGAGATTAATAAAGAGAGTAAGAAACCTTACCTGATTCAACAACATGTTTCGAGACTCACGGGACAATAATGTGCAATTTATTGCCGACAGATATTTTATCTTTGGAGGAACCCCTCTGATTTCTTGAAGCTCCTTGCAGTTGTCCAAAACTAGATTCTTTAGAAAGCGACATTGACTGATGCATTCGGGAAGGACTTTGAAAGCGCAGCCAGTTAGGACTAAGAATTCTACATTGGGGAAGCTGGTGGTGGGTGTCAAATCATTGTAGTTTAATCTAAAATCTCTCAAAGACTCAGATGAAACAAATCTTCCTTGTCCTTCACTTTTACCAAGGATCAAATTTACATATCGTCCACATTTTACAGCTGTCAATCTCTCAAGTTTTGGTAACATCAAAATACTTATTGGGATCTGATTAAGCCTCTTGCACTTGTCTAGTACTAAATATTTAAGCCCAGTGAGTTTCCTAAACGAATATGGCAATTCTTCAATATTAGTTCCACACAGGTCAAGATTTTTCATATGTTTCATTTCTTCTAATATGTATGGCAAACGCTGGAGGCTTGAGCATTTTCTGAGAGACAGATATTCAAGTGATGTTAACTTGAAGCTATGGGGAAAAGTCCTTAGACTGGTGCATCCAATAGCAGTGAACCATTTTAGTTTGTCAAGAAGTCCGATGGAATTATGAACTTCCACTAAATTCTTGCAGTTATCAAGACACAGCTTTCTTAAATTTTTGGCTCCAGACATGTCAGGTACCTGTTTTATGAATCTGCATCCTCTTAAAACCATTTCACTCAGAGACTCGAACTTCTGGTAAGCCAAACTAAAAATAATTAGTTTTGGAAATTTCCAGATGCAGTTTATAAATATAAATATATAAAACAAACAAAACATTTCAAGAAAGATATCAATTGTGCATACCATCAGGTTGAGTTGTTTGCACAATATACTGCGACTCAGAGACAAGTCTAACATAACAAGTCTCCTTGGATCATATTCAGGTGGCAGAGACTGTGTAGGATATCCCCGCCACTTTAGTACTCTCAAACTACTTGGGAGAAATTCAGGGCCTCTAGAAAAGTCAGCATTTTCAATACTTAGCATTTTTAAGTTTGTCATCTTCTTGAGCTCAATTCCATTCCATAGAACTTCCCTGTTCTTTGGCAAGTGTAGCATGATTACTTCAATTGTATCAGTTCCCTTTTAACCCAAAAGAATATTAACAAGTTATTATTTGTTGAGAATATCATGTACAAATTTAGACAAGTTTCCAAGTCATAAAGCAAATTATCCAATTGTTAACAAATTTTATGAATACAACTTCAAAAAAGAAGTTAAGAATCATGGCCTCTATAGCGTACTTGTCAAAACAGTTTTGTGCAAGTGCAAAAAGAAAAACATAATAGTACACGTACCTTGTCATTTTCTAAAACATCAACAATATCCTCATAAAACCATAATCTACTGCGTTTTCCAGGTTCTGATGGTGATTCTTGCCTAACAATTTCTCTGCCCATGTCCTCTACCAAGTTATGCATTAGCACAAAACCATATTGATCGATCTTTATAAGAGATTTATCTACCAACATGCGAATAACATACTCAGGTGAGAAACCACGACTTTGGAGCAATAAACTTATGACATCTTTCAAATGGTAGCCTCTTAAGAAACAAGCAATGTCAAGGAAAACATCCTTCTCATTTCCCTTCAAACCATCATAGCTTACTTTTAGTTTTTCCTGAATATCTTCATCTGGGATTCTTTCAATGGTATCTAATGCTGCTTCCCATTCAGACATTGTTATACCATTCAAGTTAGAACCTATTATTTCCAAGGCCAATGGAAGGCCATTGGAATAAAATACTGCACGCTTGGAGATATCCAAGTAACCTGGACCAACTTCATTGCTTTTAAAAGCATGCCAACTAAACAACTCAAGTGCTTCTTTATCATCTAATCCTTTTGCTTCATATGTTCTTTCAACACCATGTACACGTAAAAAATGTCTATTCCTTGTTGTGACAATGATTTTGCTGCCATCACCAAACCAGGAAAGATCACCAGCAAGTGCCTTTAACTGCTCCAATTTATCAACATCATCAAGAATCAAAAGAACTTTCTTTCTTTGAAGCTTGCTTTTCAATACTGACATTCCCCTATTAATACTCCCCAACTTGATACTCTTCTCCCCAACCATTTCAGAAAGTATTATCTCCTGAAGTTGTACTAAGTCATACTTCATTGATTTTTGTCTAATATCACCAAGGAAACACTGACCTTCAAATTGATCAGCAATGACATTGTACACTGCACATGCGATTGCAGTCTTACCTATTCCCCCGATTCCGTAAATCCCAACCATGCTTACTCCTCCATTAGATCCAACATCCAAAAGTGAGTTCACGTCTTGTACTCTAGACTTCAGTCCAATTGGATAATTAGCCACATGTAAAGGGCTACGATTTATTCTTTTGGAAACCTCTTCAACAATTGTCCCAATAAGTTCATGTTCATACCTACCCAAATACAAAATACATATAAAGTTATCCAAATGCATCAAATCCATGCCCATTTTCAGGCACAAATTCAAATCTCAGTATATCTTTGTGAAGGAGTATATTTTACTTACGAACTTTTTTTCCTGAATTTGTGTTTCTTAATTATATTGAAACATATCAGAAAAATAAAAGAAAGAAACAACAACAGAATCAACATTTGTAAGAATCAAAGACAGAGTACCCTTGTTTGAGTTTGAAATGGCAACCAGACAAATCAGCAGCTTCTTGTAGAGCTAGCTTCCATTTTTGCAGCTTCTCCTGGTCATTCTTGAATCTTTCTCCAAGCTTGGCCAATGCTTTCCCATAAGAACCCTTCTGAAACCGCACATAAGATGGGGTAACCCCGTAAAACACTGGCCAAAGAAGTCGACCCTTTTTCACTATGCACTCAAGGATCATGGCAAGTTCTTCAAGACAATAAGTTGACTCAGCATAATTTTCAGAGAAAACAACAATGGCAATTCTAGACTGCTCAATGGCCTTGAAAAGAGCAGGTCTAATCTCTTCCCCTTTTCTGACCCCCTCATCATCTATGAAGGTGTGAATTCCCCTGTCACAAAGAGACTTGTGTAGGTTGCCAGTGAAGCCACTTCGAGTGTCATCGCCTCTGAAACTGAGGAACACATCATGGGTCCATTCACAAGTGGAAGAAGAAGATGATGATGAAGACGGTAGCTGTCTCATGATGGTAACTATGTAACAAAAGCCTTTAGTTTCAGAAGTGAAAATTGGAACTTGTTGTGAAGATTGTGAAAGAATCCGTAGGTGCTGTAATGAGTCAAACAATAAAAGAAGATCACATAGTTGATTGAAGCAGCGTGCAATATCCACGAAGCTTCGTTGAAAGTGTGAACATCTAGTTGACTTCTGGCATTCATTAGCAAATATTTGAATAAGTTGCTTTTGCAAGAAAAAAGTCATATACATGTCTGAAATGATTAGTAACAACTACTTAAAATATTATTAGTAACTAAAAATATAATTAAAAAGATGTTTACAATTATAAAGCTTTACTATTAAAATAAAATCACCATTGTATTTTTCATCTTATATTTTACGGTCTTGTAGTTTTTTTTCTCACAACTTAATCTTTTGATTTTTAATCATCCATTTTTTGGTCTTGAATTTTTTTACACATCCCTTAGTTTTTATTATTCATATCTTTGTTTAATTTTCAGTTTGAAAAAAAATCAGTCTTCTATTTTATAATTGTTTTCGTCTTCAATCCAAGAAAAAGAAATACAGCTATAATGTGTTTTCACCATTTTACTAACTAGAAAATAATAAAAATGACGCATAATTAAACTAAAAATTAAATAAAAGTATGAATGATTAAAAATTGAAAAAAAATATACGTAAAATTATAAATAAAGTTATCAAAAAAATTAGAACAAAAATTATAAATAAATAATTGAAAATCAAAATTACAGATTTTGTAAAATATATAAAAAAAATTAAATTGAGTCAAAATTGAAAATAAGTAAGGATGCCAGAGCAACCAACCACGGAATCACGGGACTTAATTAAAAATTTATATAACCAAAGACCCAATTAAAAAAAGTAGAAGTTTGGTGATATTTAAAAAATTTCAAATAATTCAAAGACCTACTAGTAATTTATCTTAAATAACGAAATAATGAAGGGTTAAACCTAAATTACATATTGGAATTTATAAACAATTAAGACAAGTGAAAAATAAGAATAATTTATTAGTGGTAATTTTGTTGATTTAACTGGGATTGAAATTAGTCTTGAATTAAAATAAATCAATATAAAAACTTAATGCTCTCATTTCTCCATAATATGTTTCATTTATGTATTGTTTAAGTAAAGAAAACATTTCGCTGTAAAAAAGGGAGTAAAGACAACAGTTAACATGAGAGAGTGATTTCATTTTATTTAACTGAAAATATTAAAATAATGTTTGGTTAACATAAATCACATCCCACAAATACATTATAGTCTTAGTGATCAATTAAAACACAGTTTAACTTAAAAACAAAAATTAAAACACAATTTAACTTGAAAATTTTCTCTAACTTTAAAATGGTCATTCATATAATTTTTATAACTCAATTGTTTCACTTATGTCCTTAGTTTATTTTCACTTAAGAATCTTGATTAAAAGAAATTATATAACGAGAGACCCAATTAAAAAAAAAGTTTGGTAAGCTATTTGAAATTTTCAAGTAGTTCAAAGACCTACTAGTAATTTAACTTGAAACGCAAATAATGAACGGTTAAAAATAAATAAATTAAAATTAGAATTGTAAACACAAATAAGAAAAGTAAAAAATAAGAATACTTTATTAGTGGAAAAATTTGGTGATTTATCTAGAATTGAAATTAGTCTTGAATCAAAACAAATCAATATAAAAACTTAATGTTCTTATCTCTCTATAATATGTTTCATTTATGTGTTGTTTAAGTGAGAAAAAAAAAACATTTTGCTGCAAATAAAGTAAAGAGAACAGGTAACATGAATTGTTTCATTTTATTTAACACGAAATTATTAAAAGTCATGTTTGGTTAACATAAATCACATCCCACAAATACATCTATAGGCAAAAAAACATAATATTTTTCGTGGAGCATATATATATATATATATATATATATATATATATATATGCAAAAAAAAATATTGTTAAACTTTTGTGTACGAAACAGATTTTGAAAATTAATTTTGGACACAGTTTAACTTTTCTAACTTTAAACCCATTCATATAACTTTTACCATTCAATTGTTTCACTCGTGCCCTTAGTTTATTTGGACTTTAGAATCTTATATTCTATTTGGAGGCAAGTTATTGTACTATGAGCAAAATGGTGTGTTTTTATGCAATACCAGTTTTTTGGGCCTGATTTTCTTTAGCTAGTTTAGGTTTGGCGAGTTAAGTGGTGTGTAATTTAATCCCTTAAACTAAGAGTAACGTATGTATAAGGGTTGAAACATTGTTGAAGTGTTTCATTTTAATTCTATTAATTCAATGTTGGTAAAAAAAATTGAGAGGAATTGAAAAGCATACTCAATATAAGCACTTAAAATCAATAGTTTATTATGAAATTATAATGCTTCTAATATAAAAGGTAACATATAGTACAAGGCTAAATCCTTGGTTGTACATTTAAGAACAAGAACTTTGTGAGGAAATGGGATTAAGTGAAAATTGTTTCTCCCAAGTATACTTGAAGCTAACAATACCATATTTGTTGATTGGTTGAGCTGGTGTGAGGAGACAAAAACCAGTGTGGGATAGTGTCAAAACTGAAGGATCTATGGATTCAAGTGATTGAAATCCAGTGCAATTCAGGATCACATTTGTCTGAGCACAAGGACACTTGTTGGTGATGGTAACACTCCATTCTGGTTTTCCATTCACTATAACTCCTGTTCTAGTTTGAGTTACAGAGATATCACGCAAAAGACATTTACCATAACCTGACATCATGACATGGAAAAGTTAAGAACAACCATTCATAAAAATTTAATAAACTCATGGCTTCAGAAGAAACAATACCTTCAGAAACAAGAACAAAGAAAAGAATTATCGTGAGAAATTTCATGGTTGAGTATGTCTTTTTGATAGCACTAAGAGAAAAGTCTGAGTTATTATATACATCTAAAGAAAAAGTTATATTTAGTATTTATTAAAATATTATTAAATACAATGTTGAAGATGTTTAATATATTTTTCAAAATTTAATCTTCTATTACTATTTATTAAATATAACATTTCATTACAAAATTTATTAAATATTTAATAACACTCCTGACAACTAAATTAATTGTCATTTTAATAAAAATGTTATTAATTTTTTTTAAGTGAACTTTATATTAGATACAATATTTCTTCAATGTCAATATTTTGTAAATGAATTTTGGTAAATATTTAAGGTCTAAGTAAGTTTTAAGTTAATAAATTTTAATATTTTTAATTGAATCCTTATTAAATTATGTTCTATTAAATTGTGTTCTATTAACTATTTATAATTTTCATAATTTTTAACTAGTATATGTCAATTATTAGTTACAAAATTAATGTTAAGAATTTTGTGAGTTAATTATTAGATGCATTTTAAATAAATTTATAAATAGATTTAATTATATTTACTTATTGAAGTTTGAAAATCTGAAGTGTTTTATTGAGGTTTTACAATAAATTTTTAAAATTTAACTAAGATTAAAAGAAACTTCCGTTATTTTGTTGAGATTTTAGAATAAACTTTTGAAACTTAAGAAAGATTTAAAAGACTTTCATTAATTTGTTGAGTTTGTAGAATAAACCTTTTAAACTTACTAAAAGTTAAAGTTAAGATAACCTCAGGTTTTACAATAAACCTTTGTAATTTAACGAATTTAGTTATAAAATATATTAAAACTATGTAGTTTTTAATTATTTGTTTATAAATAGATTTAATTTTATTTATTTATTTATTGAAATTTGATAATCTGAAGTGTTTTATTAAGGTTCTATAATAAAAATTTTAAATTTAACTAAGGTTAAAAAAACTTCCGTTATTTTATTGAGATTTTAGAATAAACTTTTGAAACTTAACAAAGATTTAAAAGACTTCCATTAATTTACTAATGTCTGACTGGAATGCGATTGTACTTTGATTTGTGTTGCATTTATTGCTAAGACAAATGTTCATTGAATGCTTCGTAATTGATGGAATACTTGTCTTAATTACTATGGGAAAATTAGGTTTAGGGTTACTAATATTTTTCGTGAAGTGAATGCGTGTGTTGATAAGTTGGTTAATTTAGGATTTATTCATAAAAAATCTTTTCATTGGTATAATAAGCTTCCATCTAGTCTGTTCTTAGAATTTTTTATGAATAAGTTTAGTTTACATATGTATCATTTTTTTTAACATGTGAGTTTTGGTCTAGTCCCCAAATACTTTTGTATTTTTTTTTTTAATAATACTTTTTTTATGTGATGACAAATGATTGTTGTTACTTGAAGTGTAAGTCTAGCTGAGATCTCAAGTGGCATAGTGAAAGCTTTTATTTATTAAAAAAAACTTTCATTGATTTGTTAAGATTGTAAAATAAACTTTTGAAACTTCCATTATTTTGTTGAGGTTTTAAAATAAACTTTTGAAATTTAACTATTCCATTATTTTGCTAAGATTTTAGAATAATATTTAGAACTTAAGAAATATTAAAAGACTTCTAATTCTTAAGTTTATTTCAACTAAATAACCTCAGTTAAAACTTATTTTTTTGCACTACAAAAAATAATGTATCATGTATGTAATTACGGTTTTAATATAGTATTTTATTAATAATTTTTTAAAATATTTAATAACGCTACTTACAACTTTCAGATCTTAATATAAACTTTATTAAATGTTTTCTATTTAACTCAATTTTATTGATAATATACTAATTACAATATTTTAAAATACAATAATTAATTAAGTTATGACCATTAAATACTTATTAAATAGATTACAAATGTTATTAAATTTTTAAATATTTAATAAAACCATCATGAAAGAAAAAAATTAAAATTAAAATAAACATTAAATATTAAATATTAAATTTATTAAATGTGATGTAAAAAAAAGTTGTACTTATTTGAGAAGCATTTATAAATTATTATTTTTCAAAACTGAATTAATTTTAAAAAGTAAATAAATAAAAAAGTTGAAACCAATCAAAAATTATTTTCAAAAGTCCTCAACTAAAATATTTAGTTTGTTTTTTAGTTTGAAAATTAAGAATTAAACTAAATTATTTATTTATTTAATATAATTTTATATGTTTTATAATTTATTCATAAAAAATAAAAATTTAAAATTACGAATTGGATAATAATTATAAAAAAAAAATGTTCCATAATAGGTTTCAACATTTTTTAATCATAAAATCTTTAACATTTTTATAAAAATAGTGTTTAAATATTTTATAACCGTTTAAATTTCATTTTGTTAAATTTATATTAAATTAAAATTAAAATAAGTCGTATTTATTTTTGTATTTGTTTGAATTTTTTTTAATAGGAAAAATTGGTAGACGTTACTTTTAGTATTTTAGAAAATAAGTAAATAGAGTAAAAATAATTTATATACATTTGATATTCGTATAATAAATTAAATTGTTTCTTATTTTAACTCTTAAACTATAATTTTTAAATATTCTTGCTCTAAAGTAATAGTCTTTTTAAGATCTTGATACACAAATTTTATGAAATTTACTTTTTATATAAGCTAATAAAAAAGTATGTAATGTTTTAATGATCTCCCTCAAAGCTATTTGGATTATGATATATCTTTATTTTGATATTTGAATGTAAATACAGTAGCCTAGTATTCAATGACAAGATCATTTGAATACTAAACTTATAATGGAAATTGTGTACTTTAGTATTTATTGGTTCTTCAGCGTAGAAAGCACTAAACATTGATATTTAAATTAGGATATATCTTATTTTGATATCTGAATGTAAATACACTAGTTTAGTATTTAATTACAAGTTCATTTGGTAATTTAGTATTTATTGATGTAGCAATTCAGAAAGCACGACAAATAAATATATTTAGTATGTGGTCGAGCTTCGATCACAAAAGTTTTAAAGCCTATAAATACACACTATTACTAAAGGAAGTATCACCAAATTCTATTTATTCTTTATAATTATTCTATTTTTTTTCTAACATGAGAATAGAAGACTCTTCTAAAAATAGACTCAAGTATTGTATTTCAATCAAAACTCATTCTTAGAGTTCACAAAATATTTCGCAAGTCACTCACATTTATGGTTCTTATTATAAACAAACATTATCTCCTTTTTTTCGAATGATAAAATGGAGACTTCTTCAATTATACAACCTCAAAATACGTACAAAGAGTTCCTTTCAAAAGAAAAACGAATCGGTGCAAAATCGAATCGTAACCATTCAAGAATAGAATGAAAAGAATATTTGAGTTCGAGTTGCAAAAGACCTGGAACTCATTCGACAATAGCATCAAGTTTACCTCCAACAATAACATAGTGAGTTTGAGAGATTATGTGATCAACAACACAATAAAAAAGTTTTTTTAGAAAAAACTCAGCATATTAGTTTGTGATCAATAACCATAAAGCATATTAGTTTGTGATCAACAACCATAAAATATTGATGAGAATGCTCAACAAACTTTTATTGAAATATATATATATATATATATATATATATATATATATATATAACTCGATTAAATTCTAAAATTAAAATAAATGTGTTAATAATGTTGATGCATGAGGTTGAGATTCTATATCATTTTAATTTGTAGCCAAATGATACTAAATATGTGATATTAGTGTCATGGAGGGTGGTGAGGACTTGTTCTGAAGTTAATGTATGTTATTTGGTATACTTTTTAATAAAAAGGTTGTAATTTGTACGCATTCTATTGATATGCAATTAAATAATGTAATATGATGAATTTATGGGTATATTTGAGTTAATTGAAATTTAGTTAATTATTTTTTATAGCGTTAAATTAATATGTTTACAAAAAATATGGGTTTGTTAAAATTATCGGAACAATGAAAGTTGTCATAAAAATTGTACTTGTATAGACTGAGGGGTCCAGATAGTACCTATGGTTTGATGTAGAATTGTTGATGTGTCGGTGATCTCCAAATGTCCTTAAGCCTCCTTCCCTCAATATTGATGCTCATTCGACCAAAGGGGGTAACTGCGATTGCACTCCGACGCATGCTCAGATTTAGTTGTATTCTCGCAGAATGTAAAACGTACCTTACTTCTTTTTTTAGAGCTCTATTTTTACTATTGCTTTGTGGGCTTTTGACTTTAATGTGTTGGGATCAGTGGTTAACTAACGTGTAGCAGTTCCTTAATCTCAGGGAAGTGTATATTTAGTTTAATCTGTTTTATCCGTTATATATTAGAGATATTTCCCAAATATTTTCATATGTGCATTTACTCATTCAATGCTAATGCTAGTGATAACTGTTATTTATTGTATTCGTTATGTTATATGTTATTTGACTCGGACGGTCGGTCACTGAGGCTGACTCGTCCGGTATCGACTGGTAAAAAAATGATACACAAAATGATACTAATATAAATATATTTTAAATATTATTTATTTATTTGTGGATTTTAGTTGTTTGTAATTAAAACATTATTTTCAAAATTGTGTTGGAATAAAATCCAGATTATGTCAACTTGTCAAAAAATAAAATTGTATCAAAAAATTCTTGTGCTTGCTTTAAAATTGAAATTTCAACTTTTCATAATTATAAAAAAAATTAGGTGGAAAATGATCAATAAATATAAACATCTTAAATTGTCAAATTTAAATAAATAAATAAATTGAATATTCACAAGTTATATAAAATTTAATTATTACATTAATTTGTATTCAAATTAAATAATATTATTAATACAATCAATGTCGTTGATCACAGTCCAATTTGATTCATTCAATCTTTCAGTTGCTCTATCTTTCATTAACCTTATCAAACCGTGTATCAAACATGTCCAAATGTGTGTGAATATCCAATGCTCGTCATCATTTACATGATGTCTTGAATCTTGCTCCAAAATTGGATTAACAATTGGACATCCTGGGGATTGATGACTCAGGTTGATCGCCTTCAACATGTTGTTCTGGTAATGGTAGGTCTTCGTCGTGTTTTTCATGTTTCTCTTCAGGCTACCAAGTTGCCAAACACCATTAACTTCGAAGATATTCAACTTCTTCATGACTTTCTTCCTGAAATTTTTATTCCACCCTAGTATGATTGTTGACTCAACCATAAAGTTGATGTCATAGAGCATTATTAGGTGTTTTATGAAAGACTCGTAGTGAAGAGACATGTTGTTGTCACGACATTTTATCATGTATTGCAAGATAGCATGTGGTTAGTTAATCAATATATTACTTTTCATGCACCATAACATGAAAATATCTTCATTCACTAGCTGAGAGAAATTGTTATCCCGAAGTAACAACATGTGCACCCATGCGTAATGAAGTAGTTTGTTATTCATAGTCAAACTACCTACATTTCTTACATTTTGACCGTGCAAGTCTTCTCTTGTCATGGTTGACAGGGCCTATTCACGATTAAAATATAGGTTCTCAAAGATGGTACCAAGGGTTAACAAAGTATCATAATAGTTGAAATTAGCCACATTCATCCAATCCCAATGTCTTATTATAATGGTGTGTGTGTCAATCTGAGTAAAAATGTAACCATGTGTCGTCAAATGGAGATTTGAATATAAAACTCTGACAAGGTCCTCATAATATGGAAGTCTTAGCCTAAGAAATGGTTGCAATCCTTGGAAATTCAAATGTTGGTTGAAGTGAAACCTGAATGTGGCAAAAAAAAGGAAAATCCATCACTTTTGGTGGTATCATTGGTCTACCGTGAAACTTTTTCTCAAATGCAACCATCTGAAATTTCATTTCGAAATACCAAATATCATGAATAATCCAAAATGTCATGTCTTTTCGTTGGTTGGGTAATAGGAACTGCATTATCATGTGTTGGGTCTTTACCTTTACGAGTTTTTTTCCATTTCATTGGTGAAGAAGTCATAGATAAACTTAAAACCTACTAGGAAAGAGTTAATTGACAATCACAAAATAATACTAAGTTAGAAAAAAAAAACACAATATGATATTCATATAAACAAAATTAAAATGCAAAAAATCAATTTATATAAATATAACATGTCAAAAACAGTGATAAAAATAGAGTGATCAAAAAATAATTATAACTGTGTTTAACAAAATAATTTACACAAACACAAATCACCAACAAACATATATCATTGCATATTATTCATGAAAAAAAATACATCTAAAATAACAAACAAGATGACGTTTAAAAAAATTGAGTTATACAAAATTGATTTAAAATTTACTGGATTTTTAAAAATGAAAACAAAGACTACTTACAACTCAGTTTTAAACACGAGTCAACAACAACACCATCACCAACCAACAAATTGACACTCACAGCCAAGAAGACCAACCCACCACACCACTAGCCAAGAAGACGACCCAACAAGATCGACTCTGGAAAACACGAGCCAAGATCCAACCTGAAATCAAGTGAAAAAAAAATTAAAGCTAGCCATATTGATTCTATGTCGTGTATAAGGTGCATGGTAATCGATTTTCAAAACGAATAAAACCTTAAAATCAATTATTTTGTGTATAAGGTGCATAGTAACATGAAGACCTTAAAATCAATTTTATGTTGTGTATAAGATGCATGGTAATCGATTTTCAGCATGAACAAAACCTTAAAATCAATTCTTGCTTGTGTATAAGGTGCATGAAAATTGATTTTCAACATAGCAAAACTCTAAAACTGATTCTTCCTTCTATATAAGTGCATGCTAAGCGATTTTTAACATCTTTAGACCCTTAAAAACTTGATTTTTTCTTTTGTGTAGCATGCATGGTAATCGATTTCACTCACCTCCAACTTTTGGATCAATGTTTCTACGTTTTCCATAAATCCTCACTTTGATGTTCAAGCACAGAATCTTTCTCAAACAAACAAGTTGGTTGAAATAGGGCTAAAGAAACCTATGAAAGCTCTCTAGACAAGGAAACCAAACTCTCTACACAACGACACAAGTTCACGGGTTCAAGTTTCTAAAGCAAAAATTTGCAAAATCAGTGAAAGATTCCTAAGACTACATGGCATTACTCTCCTCTGTTCATGATAGAAGAACGAAAAACTTCGCTCCCTCAATCTTTCATCTTTACATTCATCTTCACATTCACTGATCCAAACATGAATGATTCACACCCCCATAAACAAGACATCACCAGAAGGAAAGACAACATACATATAAAAAAAAAATTAGACTAATCATGGTTTTCAAATATCAAATCTTTTACTCTTATAATTTGTTAAAAATATTTATTCTTAAAATATCATTTTCACAACCACCTATCAAATATTTAATTCATCAGTTAATAAATATAATATTTTTATAATACATTTAATTATTAAACTTAATTTTATAAATCTTACAATTAACTTGGTATACTTAAAATAATCTCCCTACTCATTAATCTCTTTAGTTGATAACATAATTTTGGAAAAACATTGCATAAATAAATATTTTGTTTTTATACCAACAAGAGTAATTTTGCAACAATCATGAATTTTGTTAAATGACATTGTTTATCATCGTAACATCTAAATTGATAATAAATAAATTTATTTATGTTAATTTTACAAGTCTTACAATGCATTTTACAAAAGAGAAAAGTTTTGTTCACACCAAGAATAACATACATTTGGTGGGAAATGTATGTTTTTACTATTCAAGATGTTAATATATCAACACCCTTCAAAAAAATTACTCGAATGTCAACATTGTTATAATGAGTGTTCAAAACAATATTGCTTAAAACATTACTGCATTAAATCATCTCCAACCATATTTATCCCACTAAGCATAATTTTTTTAACAAACGTTTATACAAAACTAATAATTCTTGTATAAGCAGGTTCATTTGTAAACCAAAACAACCACTCACGGGAGTACGATACCATATTGCCTTGCGAAAAAATAAAACTGTCTTAGGGAATATGCAGTAGAATGCAAACAAAAGTCGTATTGATACCAGTGGTATCTTCATAAAAAAGATTCACTACTAATATGCTATGTCTTCGTTCGTTCTCACATCCAAATTTACTGTATCACATATTCTACTTACCCACATAAGTCGTTAAACTAGCCATGCATCTAGTAAAGCCAATGGTATTAGTAAACTTGACCTTTCAAACTTTAAAACCACTAGTTGGTTTTATTCTAGATGAGACAAGGTTTACGAGCAAGTATCAATATACCGATAGAAAAACATTAATCCAACAAGAGCAAATCGTGACATACAAAATTGTATCATAATGGAGTTGTCGACAAAATTAACACTAGAATGAGTTCAACAAAGCCAAACACAAATTAACATGGAAACAGCTCTAATAATAAATTTCATGCTTTACTGTAATCCCCCAAACCTAAAATTCTCCAAAAAGATCTATCCCTTCACAAAACTTAGCCCTTCAGTGCTTGCTTTTCCTTTGTCTTTTGGATCTTCAAGACCTTTTTCACAATCTTTTGCTCTTCAACCAAGAAAGCTCGAATAATTCTACAGAACCGGACACAAAGATTCAGCAATGTACTCTATCAATTTGCGCAATGAAAATTAAACATACCACAGACTAAGAAGATTGAAAAAACAAACCTTTCTCTAACAGCACTGCCAGACAACACACCTCCGTAAGCCCGGTTCACAGTCCTACGGTTTCTGGGTAACCTTGATCTCTTGTATTCTGCAGGCCTTAAATGTGGAATCTGCAATGAATTGCCAAGCAAGTATTAATAACCATAATGTTATGCCTTGCGTCATTCTTACATAATCTGTTACCAATCAAAGAAATGTAGACTATGCAGTGCAAAATCAAAAACTGCTTTAAAAAGAAAACCAAATAGAACATTGACCAGGGAAAATAATTTAGAATACAGAACAGGTGGAAGTTCCCCAAAAGGTATGACATATGACTAAGGCTAAAAGGTCGGTCAGGATAACAGTAAAATAACATCCAGCTTGCAAACAGAGGTGCTAAAGAGAGTAAACTAGTTAGATATAAACAAAAAACTAGTAGCAAGGACTTTGGGACCTCTTGAAAGTATGCAACATAGGGCTTTCTAAATCAAACATAACCTTTGAGTTGCAATACAACATAGGGCTTTCTAAATCAAACAGCATAATCTTTGACTTTCACTAAGAATGTAAATTTTGAGTAATTAATTTATATGTAAAACCAACCCTAAATAATCAAATATAACAAGTATTCTTCCACTAATGTTAACAACATTCATTATCAAGGCATTCATTTTTTGGAACATTTTGCCTCAAGGTATCAACCAAAAAACCCTAATTTCCCGAGAGTGGCTTTTGCCCTTGTATACCTTCATACAAAAACATCAACTACACAATACATCAGAAATTCTCTAGCACGTCATATCGTGCTGATTTACACAATTAAAAGGTTTATCTACACAACAAGTACTTTAAAATCCCAATTACAAAGAAACAAGCAGAAGCACGAACCAATCTCTCCGAACACATTTACTATCTTTTCGCTATCAATAATTACTAATTCAATCAAATCATGTGTCACATAGCTTTCAAAAGAATAACATTTTAAAGATCCTTTTCGAAATATAAAACCCCAAGTGAGAAAAAAATATTGCATACCCCTTGAATCCTCTTTCCAGTAACAGGGCACTTGGGTCCACTGGCCCTCTTCTTCGTGGTCTGGTAAACCAGCTTACCACCTACATTTGACAATCAAACACAGCAGCACGTTACACTCAACCGTACCCTGGAGAGCGGAACGACGCAACGTAATTGAGGATAAACGACGATGTGAAGCGGGTGAAGAGAAATTACCGGGAGTCTTAACGACCCTGTGCTGGTTGGATTTTGTGGCATAGCTGTGGCGCTTGCGGTAAGTGAGACGCTGCACCATTGTTTCCGATCAGCTTCCAAAACCTAGGGTTTCTCTTCCACGGCAAGCAGAGAGGAAAAGAAGAAGCGCTGAGGTAGTATATAAAAAGAGTGCTTTTTTCACGACCTAAATCCAAGGGTAGTGAGAACATCATCGCTACCGCTTTGGATGATATTGGACGGTGTCGAATGACACACGTCGCACTTCAGAAAAAGGGATTAAATTTTGTATCATTATTTATTTTTTCATAATGAAGGCCATTTCTTTGAACTAACAAAATTTTAACACAAAAAAAAATTACATAGACGACACCAAGGTAATTAAATTTTTAAGTTATGTTTAAATAAATAAAAATGTATTGATCAAAACCCCAAAGTACTTGTATTTTAGTAAAATTTAGAGTTTGCTTGGAAGATATTTCCATATTTTAAAAATTAAATCTTTATATATATATATATATATATATATATATATATATATATTAGTAAAGAAATGTAAGTTAGAACTCTTAAATAATTCACTACAAGCAAAAGTGATTAGAATGTTAAACAAAAGTGAAATTATTGCACCATCAGAGCTTGATATTTGGTAAAAACTATTATTATAAAAAATAATAATACAAGTGTAATAAGCTGATATCAGTTGTAAGAACAAAGGTGGATACATCAGAGCTTGATATTTGGTAAATACTATTATTATAAAATGAGTATAAAAGAATGTAAGAACAAAGGTGGATACATGGATTAAGAACAAAGAAATTAACTTAACAATTACATTAAATAAAAACATAAACAATCAAAGGAAAAACTAAGACATATGGGTCTCAACAATTAACACACATTATACAAGGATAGATGAGATGTTACCAACATTTCTTGAACCACGGGTAGCATATCCATCATTTTGAGAGAAAACTTAATGAATTTGCTCTTATCTCCTAGTATGTGCCTTGGACAAGTAGTAAAAATATATCACAATGATTCCTTGGCCTTCAAGTACACATATAAACTAAATTTTGAATAAAATTAGGTCCATATATCAATTGTTGGATCCTGAATTGTTAGCAACATTTATTGAATCTTTTGGCCTCCAAACATGTTATTAAGCAAAAAATACAACAACTTAAATATATATTTATTATGTTCTAAAACAAAAACAAGCCTAGCTTTTGGAATACACAAAGCAATTGCGTCTAACACACACTGTTCAGATCACAAATGCATATATTTATTTTGAAGAATGATAATATCATAAACGCATATGATTTGTCTGACATACGACAAAACCAAATTCCACTTCATTTGATAAGTTAATTAAATATCACTTAAACGATAAGTACAAACCAAGATTTCAATCTGACACTTATGAAGAATATTCTAAAGCTTATGTCTAGAGAAATAGATAATGTCTTTTATGTCTGTCCCAAAAAGATTTATGCTAAGAAACAACATTAAAAAAATACTTTGGGATATGACTTAAAGCTGAAATGACCACCAATTTCTCTAACATATCTAGTTTCAACTCTAACTCAGTTGTTTATCGTATACGGTGTGCACTTTTAACCAAAAGGATCTACTACGGAGGAGGATAAGTATTGTCATCTATCAGAGAGGTGGTGTAAATAAGAGAAAATAATTTAATGCTCTATGTCATGCATTTAATGCTTATCCACAAAAGAGTTCATCAAACGATGACGAAGAAAAGAGACAACAAAAGAGTTCAAGGCTACTCAACGACAAGGAAAGGGAATGCAAAAACTACTTTTATAAAGCCTATAAGAAGATATACTTCAAAGAAAAGAAAAGAAAAATGAGCCCTACTTTGCAAGCACTGAAACTCTACTGTTTTTTTTTTTTTTTTGTGGCCTAAGGCTTTGTAAGAACATCATTTGTGCTCATTCTTGCCTACTAGTTGAGAGATCTCAAATCTTGTATACGTTGAAAGACGATATCCTCTCTAGTGAGCAATAACTAGTGATTTGTTGATTACTCATACTTTGTAACTGTGTTGAGCTACAAGTAGCTAGTATAAAAAATACTCAGTGTTAACTCATGAGTGATGGGTGTCAAAAGTACTTAATATTGAACCAAGAGTGGCCAATGTTAAGAATAATCAGTGTTAGCCAAGAGTGGCTTGATAAAAGAATATCTTATACTTCGCAGCGGTAGGTTGCTTAGTGGAACTTGACTAGTTAGTCAATAATTAGATGTAGTATGTGAGATGATACCAACAACCAATATAAAAATATTGAGTATCTTTTCTTTCCTTAATCTTTTACATTGTATATTATTCTACAGTTTAAATAACTAAAGAAGGAAGGAAAAATTAAAACTTATCCTTCAAATATTTCTCAAAACTTTTATATGTATATCGTTTGACAACACCATAAGAGACAATATCAATGAAGAATTGTAAAATTTTCAAAATACAATTCAATCCTCCTTTCTTGTGTTATTTCATGTTTTTCAAAGTTGGTATCAAAGCTCAACCACTAAAGGGTTGAGCAATTGACAACATCATAGGAAAAATATCATTTTGGCAAACATGGAACCATAATTGATCGTGAAACGAGCTTCACTATCCAGACCTCTTGCATTTCTTGAAGAAGACTTCCCATAATAGAAAGATAGAATGAAGATGTACATAAAATCTATACACCGTCAACTATGGCAAATCATTATCAAAGGAAATGCAAAAAACATATCTTCAAAAGAGGATTGGGATGAGGAAGACTATAATAAGATGCCTCTCAGAACAAATCTAGGTATATGCTTATTTGTGCACTTTTCAAAAATGAATATTAGAAAGTGTGCAGGTTAAAACCCACAAAGGAAATATGGGATTCTTTAGTGGTAAACTGTGAAGGAAATGAAGATGTTCAACTCTGAAAAGTAGCCAATCTTACTCGTCAATTGAATCCTTCACCATAAAGGATGGACATAGCCTGGATGACATGTTTAGAATAATGCAAAATCTTCTAAATGGTCTAGAAGCCCTTAGAAGAAGCTTCTCCAAAACTCAAATAAATATGAAGTTGTTGGACAGAATGCCCAAGATTTGGGAACCCAAAAGAACAGTCATCACTAAGGCTAAAAACCTTAAGAAGCTTACATGGGATGAACTTCTTGGAATTTTGAGAGTTCATGAAGTTCACCTATAGGATAGAGAACAAAAGGAGATTGTAACTGTGGTAGAGAAAGGACTACAAGCAAAATCCTCCTTAAATATATGATCATTGAGTGAAGGTTTAGCAATTGCTTAAAAGAAGGGGACACGAAAATAAAATATTTTCTATTAAAATAAAAGAAAACTCATACAAGAAAAAGGATGAAGACTCTTCACTAGACATTGTCTACTTCGAATGCAACAAGCCTAGTGATGAACATAATTTTATTCACATTTATTAATTTTAATCATAAACTATTGGAATGTAATAATACATAAATCCATTATTTTAATTAATATTCTTCTAATTGGATTTATTTGGGTCTTTATTGTTATTTATGTTAATTTTGTATTTTTAATCTAAGTTGCTTCTTTTGGATACAGGAGACCAAATCTGAAATAAAGAATTAGAAAATTAAATCTGCAAATATCTCAGAAAGGGAATTGAATGCAAATTTATGTAGGGATATTCTCTAAAAATCATGCAATTAAAATTCCTTTACAAGCCCCCTTTTATTATTATTGTTATTGGTAACTCTTATTCTTGCAAATAGATTTTAAACACTGATTTAATGATTTTACTATTGAATTCGTTGGAAGACGACTTGGAGTCATTTGACCACAATTATACTATCATCTCTCTAGTGTTAGACATGTCTACGCTAGAATTTGACAACAAAACAACATCTATCACCAGGACGTGAGACATGAGTGTCTTAAGCTAATCAATTATTTCAACTTTGTACTTAATTCAAAAATCAAGTTTAATTGATTATGCAATATTTTAATCGGCTAATTTTTTAGAACATTGAAAACACATAAATTTTCTCTTTGTCTCAATCAGTTAATTAATCAATTGTCTTGTTCTAAAACATCTAAAGAATAGTTTAATCAATTACTTAAAACCTTAATCGATTAACATAAAAACCTTTTTCTCATGTTTTTAACTTTTCAAAACACTTTTCTTTTGATTAATGTTAAAATAAGTTGTGTGTTTAACTAAAAACCTTGTGAATTTCTTGTGTAAAAGACTCACAAACACATTACATGAAGTTAAAACACTCAATACATCTTTTGCATCAACGTCTTCAAACATCATAAAAAAAAACTTCACTTGAGGTTTTGATAATGCTCTTCAAGTCCAATGTTTGCTCGTTGCTAAACTCATATGGAGTTTAGCAAATAGCTTGGAAAGAATTTGTATACTTTTGTAAGTGATAAGTGGGAATGAGAATACTTGTAAATGTATTTTTTTGTGAAACCCTTTGAATTTTGCATTGGACAACTAAACATAACCTAGGTTTGGGTAAACTGGTATAAAATCTAAAGTGTTCAATGTTTCTTTTTATTACTAGCAAATTGCTTCCTAGTTGTCTATTAAAACTTCTTAATAAAAAATTTATGAACATAATTATAAAACCTTTATATGAGAAATTGTGTTTTCCCAAAACCAATGGAGCGATTTATTATGTGTGTGAATCTATATTAAACATTTGAGATATATTCTCCTTTATACATCCTAAACATCTCATACTCTTGAACAATTGTGTTTTTCTTGCCCTCTTAACATCCCCAGTTCCTTTGTGTGTGACCTTCAAAGTGTCTCACTAAGATACATAAAAAAATTCATTAAGATTCAATGCAGAGGTTATGATATTTTTCGTTTTGTAGACATATTGAACTTTCTTTTATTCAATTCTATTCCAATCACTTTGTGATTTTTCTTCTTCAATACCATCAATTTTATATTATGAAATATAAGGACCATTGATTATAGGATCTCAAATTATTCCAAAGTATTAAATGATAATTATTTTTTTAAAACACCCAAATAAATTTTGAAACTTAAATAAAAAATTATTCAAGTTGTAAATAATTTATAAGGGAAATATATATTTTTTAATTTAATTTAGGCATCATTCATACATATGTAATTATGGCTATAAAATCGCACCACAATTGTAAAACCTATTTTTCATAGAAAGGAAAATGAACATTTACACTTCGTAATTTAAATGAAATATATGAAAATAAACTATAGAAATTCACATGCCTGTATAATGAAAGAAAAGCATATGCATTGAGCAAATTTATACCTGAATAAGACCAATTGTTTACTAATGTTAGTGTGTTTACTAGTGTTGAATTGGTAATGCCTTAACTAAGGCCAACATAAGATTTCCTGCATTCATTTGAGAGAGAAAATTTCCCTAATTAATATGAGAGGTTGATCAAATAAATGTTTAGTCGATGTTAAAAGATGTTTTGATTGAAGCTAGTTAAAATATGTCTTAGTTACAACCTGTTCTAGCCAAGACAAATAACCCTTGACCTAGAACATCAAGATTGTCCATCACTCTAGTTCTTATGTTGTTCTCCCCCCCTCTCCTCAGTCGGTCTCCCCTCCCTCATATAGCTTTCCATGGCGTCTTCTTGCCTCCTCCTTTTCTTTGTAACTTCATTGATTACTTAAATGTCCATTACACATGTTCTCTGATGGTAATCTCCTCAGCACCAATCAGTTAAGGTAATTAACTGGATTGACTTCTCACCACACAGACCCTCAGCCTTTGGCGTAAGCCAAAGAGGCTTTAGGGTCGGACCACACAAGAAGCTTCAGGGTCGGCCTATCTCGAGATTATTTATATCTCATTTTTTGGCAAACAAAGCGAAACCTTTGGAGGTAGCAGATTTATTTGAACTAAAGCAAGCAAAGAAGCAGTCTATAAAGCAATTATTGTGTCGATTTAGCGAGGTGATGGTACATATTCCTCAGCCGAATAAACGATTGTTTGTGGAAGCCTTTATAAGGGGTATGTGGTCAAGATCGTTCGGAGAATCTTTGATTAAAAGGAGTTCAGACAGTATTTTCGCTTTGCTTCGCTCATCTTGTTCATTTCTGTGTAATATGAGATTCAAACTCACATTTAAAGTCGTAACTATATATATAATATTGTATCTAGCTTTTATATATTAAAGATAAACTTATTCATATTATTCAAATATTTATTCATTGATTCAACCACTAACCTACAAATCCAATGTATAAACTGATTTGATTATTAGTCTAATTTTTAAAGCATTGATTAGGATGGTTATAACAAAAATATTTAATATTTATCATTAATTTGTAAAATTAAAATTAATTTGAAACATGCTTTTTTTCTCTCTAAAATAAAAGCAAATCAAATGACATATATTTTAAATTAGGTAAACAATATAAACTTAATATAATTAAGAGGGACTTTTTATTCTTTCACATCAATATGCTTAACGGTGGAAGTTTTGAGTCGTTTATATGGAGCTATAGGTTAAAACCTTTGTTATTGTAGTTATACTAGAAATATTAGTATAATGGTTAACGAAATATAATGAAAAAAAATGTTAAATTGAATTGGTCCTTACCCGTCCCCTCAAACACGCACCACAATGAAAACAAATTTGATCCCAAAACTGATTTAGTATTCCATCACTATGTCAACATTGATGTATAACATATGTTATGTCATGAACAATTTATAATAATGCAGTTTCTGTGTATGCTAGTGTGTAATTTTCTGCCGAAACAGGTGTCTATGCATCCAACAATATATACACTGGGAGGGCTCTGGATGAATGAATCAACAAGGGAAAAACAAAAGAGAAGGCTCCACTTGGACCTTTCTGCCAACAAATTTGATTCGGTTCAACTTTTCATTGCACCACATTAGTTGATCTTTTCTCAACTTTTTCATGTGTAACACCCTTGAGACCAATCTCAATCCCACTTGAGCAAGCAACTGTTCTTGATCAAGTTGAATTTGATCTTCATTGTGTTTTTGGAACTTCCTCACTATGCAATTCCCACTCCTCACTATGTCTTTTAGCTTCTTCTCCTTCTGCAACATTTAATTAACCCAAGATGGTCAATTATAATCATCTAACAGGGTCAAGTTTACGTAGTGAAAATGTAAGTCTTTCAAGAAAGAAAAAAAAACCTTTTGCAATTGAGTTCGAACATTCCCAAGAAGATCCGAAATTGATTGGTCCTTGAGATCAATTCCTGTTTTATGAGAAGCTTTGATCACATTGCCATAATCTTTATCTGCTCTCACAAATTCCCAGAACATCTGCATGGACTCTGAGATGATTTTTACCAACCTTTCGCTGTTGATTGCAGCATACTCTTCACCCAACTTAATTATTTTTTTGTCTTTGGTATTGTCATCTGTAGTAATAAGATCATAGTTAATTACAATTATAACATATTACACAAATGTGTTTGTACGCGTACTTTTATTAATTTAAATACTTTCTGGTGGTTCATAATTTAAAAAACTTAGTACAATGTAGATATATGACATTACATATCATCTGTTATTGATGTGATATATTTAAAAGTAGGTCACGTCCTTCTTAAACGGTGATAAAGATAATTAAAAAGTAGATAAATTTAGAAAATACGCTAAAAATACATTTTTTTTTCCCAGAAATCTATATCATTAATTTGCAGCAATTTTTGAAAGGAGTAAAAGTTAAAATTTGTTACCTTTAATGGGTGGAACTTGGAGCAGGTTGCGAATGACACATCGATTGTTGTTGTAGTTTTGAATTCTTGGGCCTTGGTATGGTTCATCTTCCAAAAAGCGTTGCAAGAGGACCTGAAAGAGTTGAAAGTCACCTGCCACAAGGTTATAGCTACGAGGCCATTGGGAATCATATTGTTGTAACTCTTTTACTTTCTTGTGCTGCCAACACAGCATTTCCCACGAGAGGCAAACTTGCCCAACATACACCAATTCCAAATCTATATGCAGATCTTGAACAAACTTCAGTATTGGATCAGATATCTGCTTCTGTGCCTTGCGTGGCCACAAATTTTGAGATATTAGGGGATTCACACTTTGGACGGTAGATTTCGGGATTATAATTAATTTTGGAGGGACTTTTAGTTGAAGAAGCCCTACACACAGCAACAAAGTCCGTGACCAAGTTAATCACCAAGCAAGAACAAGATTATGCTAAAGAAACAAATGAAGAACTCAATAAAAGAAAAGATCATGTGACTGAACAACTTATGAAATTAATGTCGAAAAAGCTTCACCCTGATATTTTTGTGAGGATTTCCATGTTTTAGTCTCTAAATAATATGCTAAAGAAATTACCAGAACGTTGAAATTGTTCCAATCTAAGGTGAAATGCATGCAAATGAAATGAAATTAGCATGGTCCTAACCAATTGCATGCATGGTCTGGTAATTCAAAACATCCAGTTTCCGAGTTTTCTCTGCGTAGCACCTATAAACCTTTTGAATTTCAACTATGTGATCCTTGAATTCTATCTTCTTTTCAATCTTCAATGGCTTTAGATCCTCAACAACTTTTGGAGACTTTGCTTCTTCTTCTTCCTCTTCTAAAATTGTGGCAAGCCCTCCTTGTCTTGCATTTTTAAGTTCCATTTTCAATTGTTCCACTACCTCATCATTCTCCCAATCAAAGTCATCATCATCATCTTCTTCATCAAAATCTGATTCATCCCATTTATCTTCCCACATGGTGTCTTCTCCATGGTAGGAAGAGCTTTCCCTTTGACTTTTGTCTTCAACAAGATCAAAACTGAGATCGTGTGAGACTTCATTGTCACATGAATATTGAGATTCTTCACGAAATTCACCATTATTTCCCTCAAGATCCTCAGTACCAAATCCTTCACCAAAACGCTTAGAACTAAGAACTTGAAGTGCTACCGAATAGTCAATATTGTTATTGCATGATTCTGACCCAAAATCAGATTGAAACGTGTTATCATTTAGATTGTCATCATCAGATGAATCACTTGCACAAAACGCGTTACTTTGAAAGATTGGACCAGAAGTGGAACTGGTTGTGATGTTTCTCTGTTCTTCGTCTTGAGAAACAAGGCCTTCCTCCAAATTATTCTCTGAAGATTCCATTTTTGAAATATTTTCATTACTGGAAAATAGTTTATCGGAAGCATTTGGAGCTATATAATTTTGTAGGAAAGTGAAGGTTAAGAAACTTGGTTCTTCTACCAAACCATTGGCTTTAACAGGGTCACTATTTGTGAAGAAAAAATCTTCTGTTTTTTCTTCTTCATTTTCTGAAAGTAAATTGGAATCAGCCTCCGTGGAAACAGAGCTATCTGATTCATTTTCAGTTATTTTCTTAACATCTTCATGAACACACGAGAGAGTCTCCATAGAAACAGACCCCTCTATTTCTCCTTCTCTTCTTTTACTATCTTCATGCATATCCAAGTCTTTCTCATCTAAAACAGAGCACTCTGTTTCTCCTTCTAATTTATTTGCATCTTGAAGAACATCAGAGTTTATCTCCCTTAAAACAGAGGACTTTGTTTCTCCTTGTAAATTATCAGCATCTTCATGAATATTTGTATCGGAGTCCTTCACAAATAAAACAGGGCACTTTGTTTCTCCTTCTCTTTCATCAATTGCTACATGAAAATTATCAAAGATCGGAAACAGCAAATTAGCTAACTCTTCTGCGACCCCGTCAATGTTAGAATCTTGAATCTGATTTCTCTTGGTTTGATCGAGTAGATCATGTTGAATAAGGTGCTCGCTTTTCCAGTCTTCCACATGAAATCTGAAACAAGAAATAAAGGGAATCATTATTCAATTTTCCTGTTACGTAGGAAATAAAAAATAGAAACAAGAACTCTAAATAGCAATAACCCAAATGAGAGATTCATCGAACCTGAAGATATGTTTGAGAATCAAACCCAAGGAATAGAGAACATAGTTGTAGAAGAAAACCCGAAGAGGAGCCAAGGCCCAAAGCACGTTTTCATAAACAAAACCATTTGCAAAAGAGAAGTTGATAGATTCAACGTGTGTTTTGAGCATAACAAGGTTTCTAGCACCCATTAATGCTAAACTAGGCCAAACCCACTCCACAACTAAGACTTTACTCTTACTTTCAGAAAGATTTCAAACCACGTTATAAGAAGAAGGAGAGTTGGGAGCAAGAAAATTTCCCCGTCAAAGGATTCATTGTGAGACAGTGAACTCTCCTCACTAATGCACACCCAAATCGGTGGCAGAATAATATCTTGGCATAACTTGATTTTTGGACCTAAATATGCGAGATTAGGCATATATTTTGTTAGAAAGCAACAAGAGGGTTTTGCTTTTTCAAAATGAATAAGAATCTGATTTGGTCAATTGGTATTGGAGTACGAACGGTTTGCAGTTAATGTAACAATTTTGTGGTACATTTTCTGTGTACTATATTGGGTTGAAACGTGTAAGATGTTGGGACTTGTGATTGTGAAGGTTGGCTAAAGTGACTACTGTGCTTGGCTTTAAGGCAATTGTGAGACATTTTTTATTTGGTTTTCTTCGGTTGGACTTCGTCGGTGATCTTTGGATTCATGAAGTCAATGTCTTTTAGTTGGGAAGGTTGAAGGTTTCTTCTTCTACTTCTTCTTGAATTTGTGAAACAGTATTAGAGGATCACTTTCTGAAACTAAGTCCAAAACCTGCCCCTTGGATTTGAGGCAAAAAACCAATCCCACCTGCAAGTAGAAGCAATGCAATGAATGAAGAATTGATTTAAGAAATATTAGTAAAAAAGTAAACTTTAAAACATGGTAATTGAGGAAATAACCTGTGTATTAAAAGGGTGAATTTTTGCATCTCTACGAATGAAAAGTCATCACCAAAAACGAGTATCTTATGGATGCGTTTATGGTTTTTCTTTCACTTGTTTTCTTAAAGTTTTCAATTGCTCAATTATACAGTTTTGAAACTACAGTCTTACTAATAAAAATATTATTAGTATTTAATAGTATCAATACAATAATTCAAATTAATGATAAATTGTTTTATTTGGGGGAATAAATTATTTAAACGATTGAAAATACTTTAAATATATGCTTAAATCAATCATAATTATATAATTATATATTACATACTGAAAACGTATCTTATCGGAGAACCTTGCAAACTGAATTTTAAATGAAAGAATACCTTTACGATATAACTTTGAACAATGTTTCTGATTTTGTCAGCAGAAATATACAAAAACTTTGCCGGCATTTCTCATCTGTACTTTGAAGTCTTTTTTTGGACGGTGAATGTCACTTTAATACAATCAAAACGTGCTTTTATGGCCATAACAGTCATTAAATTATGAAAATCACTTCTTTGTGGCAATGGTAAGCTAGGCTATTGTCAATAAGCAACAAACACTTTTTTTTTGTGTAAGTTGTTTTTAGTTAAGAAAAAAGAGAATAATAAGTTTATTAAAATTAATTATTAAGAAAATATAAATATTTTTAAAAAGAAATAAGTTGGCTGAACAATTTTATTGCATTAATGTCAATAAAAATTAGCATAACTACTCCCATCAATGATATTTAAGGGAAATAATGAGAATAAAACTGTAGTTTATTACAAAACGATGGTTGATAAACAATAACTAGAGGCATATCATATACTTATATTATAATTGTTTTATATTATTGTTTGAATTGGAGATAAAGAATTGAGAATCTTTAAAACGAGAAAACTATTTTGAAAACCTATGATGTCAAGTGTTTCAAGACTGATATAAAATATAAGGAAATATTTGTTTTAATAATAATAATATAATTGTGTTATATTATGCACTATAAGAAAATAATTAGAGAACAATAAATTTAGACACTAAAAATAATTAGCTACTATATTGTCTAAATTAGATATTATTTTAGAGATTACAAAATTATTCGTATCTAACGTAGTTTTTATTATTAATAAAATTTATAAAATAATTTTTAAATTGATATCTAAATTAACTATCAAGGTTTTTGACTATTAATATCTTAAACTTCTTTAGAATACAAAGAAATAGGTAACTAAAATCTTGGTAGCTAATTGTTAGATACCAATTAAGAAACTATTTTATAAGTTTCTAATATTAATAAGGACTATTTCAGATACCAATAATTTTTTATTTTAGTTCATAAAATAGTCTCTTGTAATGTTTAATTTAATATCATTAAATAAAAAATAGTTGTAGAGACCAAAATAATGAATTATTATGATTAAATTAGAAATTATTTTATAAACTAAAAAAATTATTGGTAAGTAGTTTCTATTATTAATAAAAATTTATAAAGTAGTTTATAAATTTATACCTAACCATTAAGGTTATTTTAGCCATTAATATTTTATATTATATTAATTTCTATTAATTTTTTTAGACTAATTTAAAATCTAAAATATTAGTAATTGAGACCAGTTAATTTAAATATAAAATTAAAAATAATTTAATCAAGACAAATTATTTTTTTATCTAATTATGATTGTTATTTAATAATTTTTTTAGTTAAATTATATATGATTTTAATAACAGATTTGATTTTATTACACCCTAAAATTAAAATCATGTGATATTTTAAATAAAATTATTATATAGCTTATGATAGAAAAGAATAGTATCAGATTAAGAGATGGGTATTAAAAAAAATGTTAATGATGTAGTTTAAAAGAAAGTTATTTGGCAATTATAATATGCAATAAACTTGATTATTATATATTGGTTCTTATTTGAAAAAAAAATGGTAAATTAAGTATGTTGTATTTTAAATTAAGAAATTAATTTTAGTGCTTTAAATCTAGTTTATTTTAAGGAAATAATTAATTATATTATATATTTGATTCTGTTGTATTTGTTTTTAGAAAATAAGTTATATTGTAAAAATAATTATTTAATCAAATCTAGATGATATAATCCAAAATATTTTTTTTAAATTAATTAACAAGTCCAAAATGAAATTTCTTATGAGGTGATTTCCCATTACATATCTTCTTCTTTTATCGTATTTTCTTAAAAGATTATTACAACCATCATCAACAATAAATATAAATAATTATTAAAAAATCACAATACACGTATAATTTTCAATCAACATGGTTATTTAATAAATTAATTAATTTATTGATTTTAAAAATCAATATTTTAACTAAAATTTTATATTAAAGTTTATTCATTCCACTTCTTCTTTGATCCACACATCCCTTTAATTAATTTGAGAGATTTTCCATTAAGTATTTCTCATAATCACATCCTCACACATATACTCTTTTCACATAGAAATCATAAACTCCCTTTAATGATACAATTTTCATTCTTAAAATATCAACTCCTAAAATTTTGTAATATTATATATTACTCATAACAATTTAATATATATTAACCACAACAATAGTTTGTATTAACAACTTCAATAATAAAACACAACCAATAGAATTTTTTTTTTTATAAAAGTTCTCATGTTAGGCATCACAATGCAACTTGTCATCTCAGCAAGGCTGACACCTCAAGTAACAACAATCATCTGCCATCACATGAAAAAAGTATTAT
>Ga0123342_1002142_pt1 | contig 33102 bp, 15 predicted proteins | sample Turbeawhitnodule_FD_89960 | JGI IMG/M metagenome (GOLD analysis project Ga0123342, IMG submission 89960) | Root nodule microbial communities of legume samples collected from Mexico - Turtle bean Mexico white nodule | ecosystem: Host-associated > Plants > Roots > Nodule | place: Mexico: Nepantla... | reverse complement strand
TTATAATATGTATGTATACATAATTATTTAATATAATAAAAGATATTACTTCCAATTTTTTAAAATTTAATAATTATTTTAAAACATAAATCGACCAAAAGTTTATAAGTTACAAGTTAGACAATTTAAACTTAATTTGCTCCCAGGCAAAGTTCGTTTGACAAAAAAAGTATTTTTTCAATTTAACCAATTTAATACATCTATATCTGAAAGTAAGTTTTAGCTATTAAGGCCCAATTGGAGTTTAGTTAAAGATTTTCAAAGTTTTAGAAAAAAAAATCATAAATATCCTAAACCCTAAATTTTAAAAATAGATTTCTTTTCCTCGTGTTAAAACAGTACTTAATAGTGATTATATTAAATTGATTTAAAGAGAGATAAAATAACACTGATTTTAAGACTTTGACATTACAAAAAACTTATTTAGGTTAATAGTAATAATAATAAAAAATAGAAAATGATAGCAATGGTCTTGTAGATATGAAACGCGTGGTTGATGTGTGTAGATTTGATGTTATTTATTCTTACGAGAGTTATCACTATAAAAAAAAATTAACGAGTTATTTTTATTATTTTCGATTCATTAAGTAGGTTATATGTGGTTTGCGTTTTTATATTACATTCAACTTCGTCGTTAATAGATTACCGCTCTACATATTCTTGAAAAATAATTATTTTCTGACGGTTCTTTGAAACCCTATATTTCGGTAGTTTGTAAATTTTTGTTACTTTTAGCGGTATGAAACCTCCACTACTCTTGATGGTTTGAAAATCTCCGTTACTCTTGACAGTTTGGAAATCTCCGCTACTCCTGCAGTTTGGAAATCCCTACTATTTTTGACAGTAATTTTAAAATCACTGTTATTTCTAATAGTTTTCAAACCTCCATTACTTCTAGAAAGTGCATACGTAAAAAAAAGTAAGTGATAAATAATAAAAATGTTGAACCAAAATAACTCAACGAATTTTTGAGATCCTTGCTCTTCTGCCATCCAACATTAATACACTACTGTCCTTCAACTTTCTTTTATTTATTTTCTAAAATTTCGTATTACTATATAGGTATAATTTCGTATTAATGTCAAATAACTATATTAATATAAGAAATACGGTCAAGATTCATTTACTAACCTGTGTTAGAATAATAAACATAAAAGTTTAAATATAATTTTTATTATAAAAAAGTAAATTCATTATATTTGAAAAAATTTATCAAACAAAATTCATAAAAATAAATGTTATCATCTAAAAAAAAGTAGATAATGTTTTCCTTTACTAAAAAACAAAGAGCGTTGCGTTTTCAGCCTTTTGGGTTCCTTTGATGAACAAGTTTATGGTTGATCACTGCACAAGGATTGAGTTTGGGGCTTGCTTTTTATAGAAAGAGTGGTGATATATTTACACTACAAACAGTAAATAATATACACTTCATAAGTTAATAAAATAATATTTAAATTATATTTAAATTTTTTTAATTTTAAATATTATAATATTATTATAATTTTAGAGTGTAAATAATATATTATTTTGTAGAGTGTAAAAAAAATCTTTTCAGTATAGAAAACAAGAGGTCCCTGACTTCCATGCTTTTCATTTTTTTTCTAGGCTGTTCCAGAACGCAACATGGTCAGGTCAACTTTTCTTAAATGCTCAATAGGGAGAGTGGGCCAAACTTGTCACTATGGGTCACTTACACTAATTTTTAGTGTAAAATAAGTTTTTACTGTAACACATAGAAGTTATTTCTTTTCTTTTTTAAAAATATTTGTATCTAACTGTTTTCACATTCCTTCAAATAACATTATTACAATCAATTATTATATTCTACGTATTATTTGTTTTGAACTCGAAACTCGTCGCAAATTTAATTTTAAAAAAGTTTTGGAAGAAGAAATATATAAATTATTTTAAAACTTATATGTGACTATTCGACGTCGAAACATTAAGAAAATAAAATTACAATCTTTTGATGTGATGAATAAATATAAAATCAGATAAAATTAAATTAAAAAATGAGTTATTTTTACAAAATTGAGAAAAAAATTTGTCCGCTATTACTTAAAAATGGGATCGCTTTTGTAAAAGAGTTGTTTCAACATTACATAATTTTAGTTCATAGTAGTTAAACAAAAATTGTGTTACTTTCATTTCTTAACTTTAGAAAATATTTATTAATGATATTATCTTATTTAAGTACTACATTAATTATAATTCGTAAATATTTACTTGAGCTTTCAAATGTCTTTTCATATATGTTCTGTTTCCAAAATCGAAATATCTGATATTGAAAATATTTAGATTAGTGTTCTCAAAGTCGAAATCTCCTAAATGAAAATTCATTAAAACAAATAGAAGACATTTAATCAACACAAATCAAGAAAAAATTACTTAATTTTATAAAAGTCATATTAATCTTATAAAAATGTTCATATTTACTATATGTTGAATTGAATTGTTTTTAAATAATGATACGCATGTGAAAAAAAAATGAAAAAATTATTTTGATAATATTGACTAATAAGATCTAAATTTTCTTATAAATGTTTGAAGAAGTCAAAACAATCTCCAGATTGCTTCTTCCTGCACCTCCATACTTTCTTGTGTCATTCTCATAAGTTTTTGTATTAAAAAAAAATCTTTTTTTAATGTTTTGGATGATGTAATCCGGAAGTCTTTTGTAATTAGCTTTTGGATTATATAATCTGGAAGCCTTTTATGATTAGCTTCCGGATTACATAATCCAGAAGTTTTTTCTATACATGAGATTAGCTTTCAAATTATGTAATTCAGAAGTTTTTTTTTTTTCAGATACTTGATTAGCTTTTGGATTTCATAATCTAGAAGTATTTTCTAGTTTGAGATTAGCTTCTAGATTATGTAATCGGGAAATCGTTTTTTAAATGCGTGATTAGCTTCTGGATTACATAATCCATAAACTTATCTCAAATCCAAAGAAAAAGACTTAAGAATTTCATAAATCTAAAGAACACTTCTGGATCCAAAAATATCTTTCAGATTATGTATGGGGGTGATACAAAAAGATAAAAAAGTATTCTTACATTTAGTATTGGGGTGGCACAAGAAGGTATATGGAGGTGTAGGAAGAAGCAGTCCAACCTCCAACTTACATCTAAATCATAGATATAAAAGGTATTCTACGTAAGCCCATTGATTCTACCTCCAACTAAAAGATTCAGTGCTAAAACACTAGAAGATGACCGTTTCTTCCCGTACATCCATATGTTTTTCTCAAACCTCCATATATTTTTGTGTTTCCAAAAATGTCTTTATTTAATATTTCAGATTATATAATTTAAAAGTCATTATTCACATTTATAATTAACTTATGGATTACACAATCCTTGTATTTGTAAAAAGTTCTCAAACACTTAATTAAATATTCTATATTTGGGTGTTATTAGTGTTGTAAGAAAGACTTGCATTTGTTTTGTCTAATGTGTTTGTTTATACGATTTGTAATAAGTTATATCATCAATTAAGTGTATTTAATGTGTATAATCATAAGAATGAAATTACCGTATTTAATGAGTTTAACTTGTACCTTTTTTTGTGCTTTTTATTTTAACACCATAATTTCTTGGATTGAAAATCAATTAAGCATGGTGGAATGAAGATTTAATAACTTGTTCTAGCTTGGATAAAAGTTTCCATTTATTGAATAGCAGATCTAAGAGCTGATACAATTTTATTGAAAAACACAGTGATTAGTGATTTATTGTTTAAATTGAAAAGCTCTTAGCTAGGTCTCTTAGGCAATATTGCCATACTTGGCCTTATAGTCTCGCCACAGCTGATCCACTGGTTTTCCCAGTAACTGAACAAAGTATTGATCACTGTAAGCACTCCTCGACAACTTGTTCAATTGTGCCACAAACCCACTTCTGAGACTTTCACAATAGTCCAAAAAACGAGCAGTAACATCATAACCCTGGTCCCATTTCTGACCTTGCCCCGGTTTCACCCAGTGGCTAGGTGCATAGTTTGCCTTCAGCCTCACGTAATCTGCTATGCCTTCAATTAGCCCCCCAGGAACACGACCATTTCCATTCCACTGCCAAACGTGGACCATTTCATGATACAGCACCCCTGAAATCTCTTTCTTCACATCCCCATTGTACTTTCCAACATATCTTGCACTCAAATGGATCTGATCTCCGCTAGTGTATGCAACTCCATCCATGTCATCCACGAATAAACTTACCCTCTGCACGTTTTTTCTGTCGGCGGGGTTGCTTTGCTGAAGGATCCTCCATATGAACTGGGTGGCAGAGTCAAGTGTTTGCTTCGCGTATTGTTCTCCTATTTTGTCACGGAAAGCTACACCACCAGAAGTTGTGAGTGCCCTGTTAGTCACAGCGTACTGAACTGCATGTGTTTGATGAAATGCATGTAAGAATACTAAAAAGCAAAGAGCCTGTTTGATCATGGTTGCGTTTTCAGCCTTATGGGTTCCTTTGGTGAACAAGTTTATGGTTTATCACTGCACAAGGATTCAGTTTGGTGCTTGCTTTTTATAGAAAACAAGAGCTCCCTCACTTCCATGCTTTTCATTTTTTATTTTTTATTTTCAAAGTACGCAACCTAACTTTGAATTTTCAAATGGGTGTGTCATCATATTCAACTCAATTTTTCTTTTCTTAAATACTCAATAGGTAGAGTGGGCCAAACTTGTCAGTATGGGTCACTTACACTAATTTTTAGTGTAAAATAAGTTTTTACTGCAACACATAGAAGTTTGTTTTTTTATTTTTTAAAAATATTTGTATTTAAGTGTTTTGACATAAGATTTGTTGAAATAACATGGTTAAAATTAATTATTATATTTTAAATATTGTTTGTTTTGAACATCGACGAAACTTGTAACAAATTTAATTTTAATAAATTATTTTTAACTACAAGTTTTAAGATAGGTGTGACTATTAAAAAATAAAATTACAATCTTTTAATATCATAAATAGATTTAAAATAAGATAAAATCAAATTAAAAAATGGATTATTTTTACAAAATTGAGACAAATTTTTGTCCACAATTACAATGGATCGTTTTTGTAAAAAAAGTTGTTTGAATATTACATAATTTTAGTTCACAGTAACTAAACAAAAATTGTGTTACGTCATTTCTTAACTTTAGAAAGTGATCTCATTTTAATAATAAGGAACAAGTTTTGGTCAAAAACCCGAAAAAGTGGATTGCAATAAATAGTGCTGATGTATTTTTATTTTTTCAGCAAAGTTAGTCTTTCTTGAAATGAAATTCGGTGAGAATTGGATATTGAAAATGAGTCTGGAGTATAATTCGGTGAGAATTGCATTTTTTTTTTGAGAGGAAACACTCATCTGGTCTCTTTTAATGTAAAAGAAGAGGTTCATCTGAGAAAGACTCTTCAATAAAAGTTAGTAGGAGAACAAAAATAATAAGTTCTTATCAATATGAAAATTAAAAGTATGAAATTAGATAGATTGTACTTTCTTGAGAGTCATCTATAAGTGAATGGTATCACTACAAGAAAACTATGAAATAAAAACAATTTTTAAAAACAAAAAATAATTAGTTATTATAATAACTAAATTAAAAATTATTTTAAAGATTAAAAAAAAGTGATTTGTAAATTAGTTTCTATTATTGTTAAATAATTTTAAAATTGATATTTAATTAATAATTAAGGTTTTTCTACCAAATTATTTAGATTATATATTTGATTTTGTTTGTTGAACAAGTTGACGGTTGATCAGTGCAAGGATTCAGTTAGGTGTTTCCTTTTTATACAAAACAAGACCTCCCTTACTTCCATGCTATTCATATTTATTAATCTAATGTGATAATGAAACATTGATTAAATCAAATTTATTGAAAGAGAGAAAAAATAACACTGATTCTATTCATAATTTTTAATCTAATGCGATAATGAAACATTGATTAAATTAAATTTATTGAAAAAGAGAAAAAATAACACTGATTTTAAGATTTTGACATCAAAAAAACTTAATTAAGTTAATAATAAAAAAAAATAGAGAATGGTAGCAGTGGTCTTATAGATAAGTGGTTGACGTGTGTAGACTGTGAACAGTAAGTCTTCTTTTAATGGTCTTGGTCTTCGCAGTACTGGAAAGTAGTATTATAAAGTATTTGTTTTTAATTTTTATTTCTAAAAATTTGAAATCAATATTTTTAATATTTATTTTAAAATAGATAAAAATAAAATTATAGTATAAATCTTACACATTCTAACAAGTAAAATTATTAACTAAAGATTCAAAAGCAAAACTCATTTATTTTAAATGAATTAAAATATATTTAAGTAATTTTTTTTGACAAAAATTCACATTTATGGTAATGAGGTCAATGTTCCCCTTTCCTAATCATTTTATTTTTAAAAAATAATATGTATGTATAATTATAATTTATTCTCATAACTTATAATGTAAAAAGAGAAATTACACTCTTCTCATTTCTCACCTAAATATTCGTAACATTTTATCTCTTCTTTTGCTTGAAAGTGCACTTATTTAACATCTCTACGGAATAAATTCTCTCTATTGTTTCTTTCAATCTAACTTTGGTTTATCTTAGTACATTATTTTTATCTTTTTATCTGTTAATTGATATCTTTAAATATGTCTTTAGTTTCTGCAAGAAATTAATTTACATTAATATAACTTACACCAATATACTTATAGATAAAATAATATTTTCTAAAAAGAGCTTAATTTAATAAAGAAAAAAGAAGACCAATTTATATCAAGTGGTGTAATTTATCATTAAGAATATATTAATGTGAATCAAATAAAGAATGATATATTTAATTGTTCCGGTACTGTCAATAATCGAGGTCAATAATATTTTATATACTCCTTCCTTCAATTCATTAAGGTGTCTTTTCAGGATAAAATCGTAATACTTCAAATACGATGATTGATCCTAACATACTTCTCGTTTCACATTATTTAAGAACCGAGATCAAAGATAATTGATATACTCTTTTTCTCCCTTAATCATTCGTGGTTTTATGATATCCAAAAAAAAAAAATCATATTAGTAAATGTTCCTACAAATCTAGAACTTTGTAGAACACTTCTTCCAGTTGCAATCTCCTCGTCTTTTCGATCTCTCGGGTAGGCTTCTTTCGGTTGAATTTCCTCTGATTTGAACACGATGGAGGATGTGCCTGAGAAGACACTCCGATGATAAATTAAGTTCAAGAATTAGGTATCAGGAGAGTAGGGAGTGAACAGTTACCTCGAGTGTTGTGCCTCTCCCTTTATTTATACTGCTATGGATGGGTTCTGGCTGTTATGGATCTGCTTTGAGTCCAGTTGGAAGCCCAATTACACCTTAACCATGTTTTGCGTTTAATCTGGTTTATTCTTGTCTAATTACGTATTTGACTGTAATCTTGTTGGCTAGTCCGTCAACCGTAATACAGTAAAGATTATAGTATGAATAAATGAAATTTATGTCCAATTTCATGGAAAAATTTTGAGAAACATGTAAAAAAGATAAAAAAAAAAAAGAATCCGATTCATTCCTCCACTACTTAGTGCAGGAGGAACAAGAAAGAATTGGGGGAGAAAAACAATAGATTAGACTATATGGGTTGAAAATGGGCACTTCAATTTTTTCTTACTTTGTTGTCATTCGTCAACAAAGTATTACAACTAATAGCAGTTAGGTTTCATTGCATAATAATAGTTGTTTGCACTCACATACAAAGTAATGGTAACAATCATTGTTTGCAGTCGAGTTTAATATTATTTTTAAGTTTTTAAGATTATTTTATTCTAAAATATACTTTTAAGGGTAAATTTACCACTTAATTAGATAATATTTATCATTAAATTATAGTATGGAAATTGAATTGAATATTTAGCATTGAGAAACTATTTTTTTAACAACTAAATAGGCAACATGTTGAATATCCTGCTCCCAAAATCGAAATATCCGATATTGAAAATACTAAGATTAATTATCTCAAAATTGGAAACCTCCTAAATGAAAAATTCATTAAAACAAATAAAAGACATTTAATCAACACAAATCTAATCAAGAAAAAATTACTTAATTTTATAAAAGTCATATTAATCTTATAAAAATGTTCATATTTACTATATGTTGAGTTGAATTGTTTTTAAATAATGATACGCGTGTGAAAAAAAATATGAATTTTTTTTTTTTATAATATTGACTAATAAGATCTAAAATTTCTTAGAAATGTTTGAAGAAGTCAAAACAACCTCCAACTTACATCTCTACATCATAAATATAAATAAATATTGGCAAATGTTTCTTGTAACATATCAATTTCAACATAACCCAACCTATTATTAAAAATGACAAAAATGTCCTTCTAAAATAACGAAAATAATATTAAGAAAAGAAGGGTGTAAATAAAAATTAATTTTGAACCCTTTTATTCAGACAAATTCTGATTTAGATATCTCACTATAAGAAAATCATGAAATAAAAATCAATTTTTAGACACCAAAATAATGAGTTGCAATAGAGACCATTTTAGAAACTAAAAAAAAATGGTTTCTAAATTAGTTTATATTATTGTTAAATAGTTTCTAAATTGGTATCTAATTAGCAACCAAAGTTTTAGAGAGCAAATTTAGAAACTAAATAATTGGTAGTTAAAATCTTGGTCGCTAATTAGATACCAATTTAGAAACTATTTAACAGTAATAGAAACTAATTTAGAAACCAATTTTTTATTTAGTTTCTAAAATGTTTTCTAATTTAGTTACTATTGAAATTAATTATTTTGGTATCTAAAAATTGGTTTCTATTTCATGATTTTTATTGTAATGTCTATAACACATTTTTAAATTTCAGAAATTTTTATCCAAAATGCATTTTTAATTTTGTGTTCCGGATTTTTTTTATCTAGAATGTATATTTTTTATTTTGAATTATATTTACTATTCCAGATTTTTAAATCTGGAATAAGGTAATTTTAAAACAAAAGACGCTGCCTATGGAAAAGTGACCATAAATCCTAGCAATGGCAAACCACTTCGGTTATTTTAATTACAACTCCAACTAAAAGATTCAGTGGTAAAACACTAGAAGAGACAGTGACAAGTATGTTGCTTGGAGATCTCACATTCAATTAGAATATTTTATAAATCGGTGTAAATTTCATCTTATAAGTCAATTTTATAAAGTTGAATTAGACTTAAAGTTTATTTTTATATAATGTTCTAGTTAACTTAAGGTCGGTCGGAATCTAGATGAGCAAGACCTTCTAGAAATGAGAGGGGCTCCTCCTGCGATGACACTCCGACGCTCAAGTCAGTAAGAGCATAAATATGACGAGTACAATATGAAATAGGAGTTGAGAGTACTCCCTGTGTTGTTTATTAGATGATGATGATTAGATCATATATTAGATGATCTTTGTTGTAAAAGCGTAATATGGTATATATAGATCGAATTGTAACATCTCCACCTTTAGTCATGATTATACCTTAATTGAGTAATTAAAGTTAATTGATTCAGATCCCTTAAATTGTGGTCCCTCATAATGTTAGATACATAGGTCGGGAAACAACCCATAAATGACCAAACATCGGACTACACCCATGACCTAACAATATAGTATGAGAGTCAATCTAAATATACCTTAGCAAAAATTTGTTAAACTTATTCGAACTCGTGTTATCAGATCATTATTATTATCAGACCATCAACAATATAACATTTTATAACATTCTCGTATATAACGACGATTTCAAAAACATGTCTCGAGTCAATAAATTTATGTACTATATAATTTCATGTGTATGTGCTTTTACACAATCAAACATATCTATCTTTGGATCTCCAATCTTATAAACACAAAATTGTGACTGAAAAAAGAGATTTCTTTAAAAATAATTAGTCAATTTTTTACAAGAATAATTATTAATAAAATCAATTGATATTTCCTAACATATTATGGCCGCACAAGAGGCCTAAGACTCTATATATATTTGCTCGAGCTTGAAACAAAAAAGTGTTGAACTAATAATGTCAGCTCTTCATTTGATCTAGGGACTTTTCTTAGTTATTACCATGCAAATCATACGGAAAAAAAAATATCAAACAGAGGAAATAAATTGGTAATAAAAGTTTTTTATTAATTATACACTTGGAGCAGCTTTCAAACCCACAAAAACATTTCAGTATTTCACAGAATTTGAAAAAAAAAGAACGTTAAAGACTTCAATGACCTCGCCCTCTGTGACTAGGTCCAGAATAAGCCCGATTGATGAATAAAGCAATGAAGGAAGGTGAAGAATATTGATCTTTGAGAGATTTTCTGGCCTCAACATAGTTGGAGTATGAGAGCAAGAGCACGAAGAGGGTGAAAAATGCCACTGCAAGAGAGTAACCCTTCATTTTTGTAGCTGCTAACTACCCTCTTAATCTGCACAGATATACCAAAAAATGACAAGTACTGATCCAAGATTAATGTCATATTTATATATTGGATGTGTGCGTGTGAAGGTTGAAAACAAAGACATTTTTGTGTCTTACTTCGGTTTTGTGGGGACCTAGGTATGGTAGCAGAATTTGAAGGTTATCAGTATTTGCAGTGAATTGAATTAGATATAAGACTGAAGATAAAATAATCTATAGTCTTCAAATAAGACTCGGTAAAAGGTGTGGAAAACAAAAGTTGTCCATGTTTTTCAAAAACCAAGTTAACATAGTTTACAAGATCACGTGTCTTCTTCTTTTAGGTTTAAATACATACATAAAAAACAATATAACTCATATTGGGACAATGCCTTTATAAATACTTATCATGTAGCCACACACTGTTTTCTTCTTCCACTTCCTCCATAAAGAATAAGAATGCCAAAACTAGTCCTGCAAAGAATATATACCTTTTTTTTTTATTGTTAGAAATGAGTGAGAAACCTTAACTTGATTTTATGAAATTGACTAATAGTTATATGACATTACAGATATTTTCGAGTTTATCCATAGAGTTTGTTATTGAAACTCTGACTACACAAGTATTGAAAGCCTTATAGTTACTAGTTTGCTGAGATAGCCAAAATGAGAAGTGAAGTGAATTCTTAATTGGTATTGGAAAAGACTGGGAATTGAGTTTGAATTGGTCTGTTGTTTACTCTCAGCATTTTCATAGATTGATCAACATCCCCAGTCATTGGTCTAACACCATCTCAGCAGTCTATATAGGCTTCAAACTCAGAATCCATGCTCATATCTATACATTGCCATTATTCATATATGTATATAAGTCAAACATGACAGACAATATTGACATAATGACATTCAAAACAATTCTTTTAAGCAAACTACTTTTAGGTCAATTCAGTATTCACATCTGCATTTACACTCAATCAATGAATTGGTTAAAACCAATCCAAATTGACTTAGTGGCTGCTGACTCCTGAGGATCAAATTGTCGGGTCAAATTTCTTGGCTTCACGTTGCTACGTATCAGTTTCTGATGTCATGCAGGAGAAATGTGTAAGAATGGTTATTATTGAAAACTGCAGCAGACATCTCAGCAAGAAAGCCACTTTTGAAGTATGTCTGTGCATTTAATTTTTAATTTGACTCAAATTTGTATTTATGGTCCCAACATCACTGCCTTTCACTTATTGAATTAATCTTCTGCGTTTTGTATGACTAAACCGAGTTCATCTTGCATTGAGTAATATCTACCAAATTTCATATCATCTGTAAAAGAAATTCCATGTCATGGAATATAAATTGAAGAGCAGCATGCAGCATGAAGCATGAAGCATGAATCGTAATATTTTGTATCCTATAACTATTTGAATGATCACAGAAGTTTTTTAAAAATCTTGTGATCATATTAAAATTGATTTAAATTTGTATTACTCTATTGATCACCTTACCTACTACTTTTAAAAAGTTGTCCTTAATTAAATTAAATTCATTGCATTGTTAAGGTATCAAAGAAAAAAGTTATCTAAAAAACAAGACAATTTGGCGTTAATGAAGGCTAACTTTGTAATCAAACTAAAGTACTAAAGTACTTATTAAACTGTTATGAAATTCATAATAAATAAATAAATATTTTAATCATATATTAATTATTTTTAATTTTCAATAAATAATTTAAAGTGTGATAATGATTATTTTAATTGTATTTAATTTTAATTTAGAAGTAAAGATAAAGTATTGTAGATTAAATAATTTAGATAAAGAAAAAAATGGAGTGGATATCTAGGTGAGAGTGTAGGAAGGAAGAACTTAACGCTTGTTTCACGCAACTTTTACATTTTTGAAAATATAAAAATGAAATTTATATTTCTCTGTTTATCAGAAGATTATAAAAATCATATATATTTTTGGATATGTTTTGTTCTCAGTAAACTACATCTCTTTATCTGTATAATTTTTATTGTTGTGTTAAGGAATGAGTAAATTATATTTTTATGGGTGACTTTATAACCTCCAGTACAATTTTTATTTATTTTATATTTTAATTAGTTTAAAATTTAGAAAGTATTCTTGGAAATATAAAAAAAAAACTAACCAAAAATATTTTTAGACATGCCTAGGAATAAATTTTCAATTATAATATTTCTATCCATTACATTATCAAGAATATAAAATCTTGAAACAAACATTTTAACCATAAGAAAAGAACTGAAGGTTTTTCATTATAATTTACGTGCTTTAATTCATAATATAAAAGTATATGAAACATATTTTGGGTTTACACTGGACTTAAAAATGGAATAGGACTGTTTCTTCTTGCACCTCCATAAGTTTTCAAATTTCCAAAAATGCCTCTTTATAATATTTCGGATTACGTAATTCGGAAGTCATTTTTCAAATTTGTAATTAGCTACCGGATTACATAATCCAAAAGTCATTTTTTAGATGCATGATTATTCTTTGGATTACATAATCCGGAAACTACTCTATGGGAGTGACACAAGAAGGACAAAAATGTATTTTCATGTTGTGTATGGAGGTGGCAGAAGAAGATATGGAGGTGCAGGAAGAAACAGTCATGGAATAGATATATAATTAAGACGAAAGATGGGCTCAGTCTCGTCATGAAAGATGGGTTTATGTGCACATTAGGCCCATATCATTAGAGAAAGTCTAATAACTTTTTTAATTGATTTTACAAGTAATGGGCTTTCGGTGTGTTGTCTTTTTCTGAGCTTTTTCTTTCTGCACCCAACCAATTCTAACCTGAACCTATCAATTTTTGAAATTCTATAATTCTCCTGGAATTGAAAAATCAAAACTGAAAAATATATTATGGAAAATATAATCTTTTTCATTCAGAAAATTAAATTTTAGAACAAAATTGAAAACCCAGAAAAGTCAAATCTAAAATACAAATAATACATTCTGGAAAAAAAATATCTAGAAACATATCTGCAAAAAATATTGTAGAAAATAAAAATCTAGAAGCATATTCTGGATAAATTATTCTAGAAAATTGTTTTATAAATCCAAATCCACAATTGTATTCTGGAATACCAAATTCATAATATATTTATCATTTCCCCTCACAAATAGAGTGCATTTTCAAATTTTTGGGTGCAGGAATCAAAACTGTTTTTTTCAGTTCAGTAAGTCGATTGTTATAAAGCAATGTTTAAAGCTTGATACCAATTATTTTCAACTATGTATAATTCATATTAATATCATGATTAAAAAATTATTTAAAGCTGAGTACTCTTTTGCAGAAAATAAAAGTTAGTATGAGAGTGTCATGATTTTTTTTTACAAAAAAATTAATAATTATTTTTTTATTTATGTGGGTCAGGAAGTAAATTTGTCCCTGATGTTAACCCGCGTGGGTTGCGGGTTATGTAGGACGGGTCAAAACAGATTAGATTATTGAACTCGTTTTACACTTTTTTTTAGCGGCCACAGATTCACCCGCATGACCAGCTCCATATTCGACTCTGTATTGTCACTCCTAATTCGCACTAATTAACCTAATTCAGCTAAAAATAACTTACTAAAGGCGTTAACATGTATTGAAAACTCTAATATTCCTATTAAAACATGTTGAATTTGTTGATCAATTTACACCATCAACGACTTTTTACATAATATGATTTTTCAATCTAATTATTTTTTCTATGTTTACTGCTTGTGAGAATTTTTTTATCAAATTTTGGAAAATATAAATACAAAACTACAGAATTTTAGTTTTATATATTTAGAAAGTGTGTAATACATCAATTGTGTAAAAAAAAAGGAAGTATCAAACTATATAATGAGTTCGTATGGAATTTGTAAATAAGATCTATATAATGAGAACTGTCAAATTCAATCCAACTGAAATTTTTTGAGATAAATTTATTCAATAAAAAAATTTAGAGAAAAACTACAAAAATCTCAATGCAAAATACGATATCAAGGTAATCATAAATACTTAGCTCATTGTTCTACTAGAAAAGTAAATGATAGATTTATAAATATATAATCAAGAATGAAATTTGGAGCAAGGAACATGATCAACTATTTTTATATAGTTGTGGAGAAATAACATTTCACCAAAGGTTAAGGTATGGAAAGTAATGTTTATCAGAGAATCTTATACCTTGACATTCAACTCTTTTACTAAGTCCACTAAACGACCAATAATAATATTATTTTATATCATTTAATTATAAATTTTGTTTTTTTATTTAAAATTTACCTTTTTTTTCTAAAACTATCAAATCAAAAGTCGTTAAACTCTAAGACATGTGAAAGTATAGTTTTCCTTAAGGAAAATACTAACCAAGAACATTTTGTTTTAAAGAAAAATGTTGCAAATCCACTATGAAAATAGACTCACGGGTGTCTTGTTCACTTGTTCTAAACCTTACAATATATGGGAAGTGTTACACGTGGATAAACATGAATGTTGTACTACATAGTATTCCAAAAATTTATTATAACCAAAACTATGTTTCCTGGTTCATGTTTAAGAAAATAGAATGGGATATCCTCTTATTTGTTGTTGTCTATAGTTTATGGAGGTAGAAAAAATTATTTATTGTTAAGAAGTGGACTTTAAGCTTAACTCAATCTCATAAAACCGGCTCATAGGATTGAGAATTGCACCTACTTATATACAATGAATTGTCCTCATCTCTAGTCGATGTGGGATCTCCATCACACCCCCCTCACACCGAGAGTGATAGATAGAAGCTCGTGCGTGGGATAACATATTATGGGTGGTGGCCTGATAAATCCAACCAACACTCTCGGCATGAGGGGGGTGTGTTGGAGATCTCACATCGACTATATAAGTGAGTGCAAACCTCAACTTTATGAGCTGGTTTTATGGGGTTGAGTTAGGCTTAAAGTCCACTTTGTAATATGGTATCAGATCCATTTCGAGTCTATCTTAGCGAGTATTTTTTGGGTTTATCAGGCCACCACCCATAATGTTATCCCACGCATGAGCTTCTATCTATCACTCTCAGCGTGAGGGGGGTGTGTTTGAGATCCCACATCTCATAGAGATAATGACATTTCATTGTATATAAGTGGATGCAAATCTCAATCTTATGAGCTGATTTTATGGAATTGAGTTAGGCTTAAAGTTCCGTATGTAATATTTGTATTCCAAGATAAGGGATTTGACGAAGATAAGGTAATCCACCAAGTCAAGTTCCTTAGTATGGACAATGAGATGAATCTCACCAACTCTCCACTTTTCATGGGACAATAACTCATAACTTTGTTTTCTTGTATAATTTTTCTCAATGTCTCAGAAACTTAAGGCTACGTTATTGAAGGTGGGAGAAGATGACGTATATTATCTGAATATTCACTAATGGTCCCACGATAAATAAGTGTATTTTAGTTTTCCAATTTTGTGTGTGTGAACGAAACCTTTGTTTTGAGTGTTTATTTTTACACGGTAAACAAGTAGAGTATAACCAATCTTTTTCAGAACGACCTTCATTTTTGTGTTCCCAAGTTGTATACATTAATTGATAACTCTTGCACCAATTTTAGTACATGTTTCTATTGCTTGAGATAAAAAAAAAAACATTAAATGTATTATTTACTAGATCAAATACTAAAGAGAGAGAAAAGATAGTTATAAATGAGAATGCATTGTTCTATAGTTGCAATGAGTTGTTGTAGTACAAAAAACACGCGCACCCAGGTCAAAAAAGCAAGGTAATTAATAACTCCAACAGTATGCTTAGTTTAAAACAAATTCTGCATAGATTCATAAATAAAAACATACACAATTAATTTCCCCAAAGTTACAACTTACCACCATCTCTTCAATTCATCGTTTTCATCTTCTCCACTCTTTTTCTTCGAACACCGTGTCCATCTTAAAACATCGAATATCTTTCAAATTCCATTCTTCTTCACCAACTTTCCACAGTCCTAATATTAACGATTTTATGTACAAATGTAGCAATTTTATCACTTCTTGCTTACTCTCAGTTTTGAAAATAATAGTTAAAGAGAAATATCTTTTTAAAATCAAACAATCAAAATGAAACTGAGAAACAATAATCCTTTCTTCCGGTTCTAGGAGATGAATCGGCACGGTGGAAGTCATTGTTCCGACCTCAAGTCGGTTGGTTAGGGTTAATCACCGCATTTGAGGTATTCCACTTTGGAGGTCGGTGTCGGTTGGTTAGGGTTAATCACCGCATTTGAGATATTCCACTTTGGAGGTCGGTGTTTCGTCACGGTTTTATCCTGAAAAGACGCATTGAAGGGAATAGGAAGTATATAAACTCTCAATTCTTAAGGGAAGTGAAACTATTTTGCCATTTGGATTCTTCTCCTTTTAGAACTGCATTTCATGTTAACCTTTCTTTCAATCATCTAAAATTTCCATTCATTTGTTTTTGCGTGAATATAAATTAATACAATGCAAAACGTTAAAGTGAAAAATCTAGAAGAAACGAAGGCTAACTAACTACTTATTAACGAAAGAAGAAAGTGCGTGAGTGTTTAGATAATAAGAAACAAAGTAAAAGATGCAAAAATCACAAATGGTGATTTGGCCTATATATAACTCCGATATCACACTCATACCAATGAAGTCACGATCACGCGTATTGCACCAACAGTGACGATTTTGCACCACCATTATTTTGTACAAGACTCCAAACACAACCACAAAAAACCCCGTCACATGTGACGACACCTACAATAAAATACGCTAATACGATTGTTTCAATGATGTTGTTTATGTAAACAGAGGTGAAATTTTAAGGAAACCAAAGAGTAGATTATTGTGTGTGTTATGGAATATATAATTTGATTAGCGAAATTTACAGAGAAAATATATAATAAGGAATCCTAGAGTCCTAGTTGAGGGTTGAAGGCCACACATCCCTAAATCCTAGATAAAATATTTGGTTGGTTCCTTGTATAGAATAATGATAATATATAGATATAGATGTCCTGAGAAAAGGACCCCCAAAAGAGATGTTACATATTTAAGGACAAAATCATGACCTCTGATTTGTACCCCATGTGTGAACTTTGAACCACTCTTGTTAATTGTTATCACTCTTTTCCATTTCCTGCAGTTTACCTCCTTAACCATCCATCTCCATATAAGCTGTCATATTGAGTACAACTCCAATTTGGGCAGACATAGGAACCCATTTCCCAAAAGGCTACAAATTTTGAAAAGGATTCATTCATCTTCGTTTCTTTTCACTGCTTGCTTGATGATGGTGAAACCTTCTTCCCTATTGCACCAGGTGACCAGAAATCAGCACCGTTGCTACTCGCCACGTGTACGGTGCATCCCACAGGGATCAGGCACAGACCCCTACTCCTCAACTCCTTCTTCACTTCCTCTTCATTGTTTTCTCCGTCCCCCTGAAATAACGCACACACAACAAATATCTTCAGTCATCAAGAGTTACCTTAAATGGCAAAGTGTCACAGTGTTGACTCTGTTCAGTCACCCAAAACCAGCCTCAGCATTTTCAAGTAAGGTGATATATGTGCGCTATTGTCCCCATCAAGCGGGCCCTGCACTCACACCTTTTCTAGATTTTGTTTCCCAGTAATAAATCATAGGATCAAGGTTTTTAAAACACGCAATTGCATCCACAGTATCGGGGTTTTGCTTTTGCAACCACAATTGTCACTGCATTTGTCTACCGTTTTTCATAATGTAAAAGATTGTGACAAAAATTTGGCTGTAATTGTGACATCAGTTGCATTTACCAACAGTTTTTCACAAAGTCAAAGATGGAGACAGAACCATGAATTGAATTAAAACCTTTGCAAAATAAAGAAGAATGTGAGAATGATGAGAGATGGGATGGGACTCACGTGCTGGTGTTGGTCTGAGGAAGACAAAGTTTGCAAGTAAGGAGAGCACAGGACCTGAACTTGGTCATGAAGAAATCTTATATAGCCCATGGCCTCGTGAAGCACTGATGCTGTATCTGTCTGCACATGCAGTTGTGATCAACATTCAAAAATGTCAATTCATCATACACATTGAGCACACAAATTTACAAAATTCAAACTTTAACATGTTGGCTACCTTGCCGAAGGGAGAAACAAGCTGTTGTAACGCTGCGATTCGTTCCCCGAGCTTCTCCTTCCTCTGATATTCCAAATAATTTCGTCAAACTACATGAAACTATATACGATACAAGACAATGATATAAAACTTTTTAAAAAGCACACGACATTTTTTATCAGAAAACGACAGGCCGTGGGTCTGTGCGTTGGAAAAGTTTGAGTTCAAAGTGAAGACAGAAAAGAAAACGACATGCAAGCAATCCATGGTTGATTTTCCTCACCTTTGCATGTCCGGTTGAGGTGGGGTTCTCTGCTTTGGTCTTCTTAGTTTGTCTTTGGCCTCCAACACCAACCTTGGTCACTGGCTCTTGTCCCAACCCATTCCGCTTTTTCTGCAAACTCTTCAACAAAAGACAAAATGAAAAAAAAAAACAGTATTGGAACAACACCACCATGACTATTCCCCAGCCCAGTAGCCAACCAAGAAAACAAAGACAGAGTGCGACATACAGTGGACTTGGGTAGGGAATTGAAGCCGGTGTTGGTGTAGTTGGAGGAGGAAGCAGAAGAGGAATCGCTGGAAGTGATGACAGATTTCTGAGGGGTGACGGTGGTGGGAGGAAGCGAAAGGTGGGGTTGGTTTTGATGGTTTCCAAAGCATAGCATTTTGGGTGGTTTGTGAAAGGAGAAAAGTGGCGACCGGGAAAGGTTGTTGTGATTGTAAGAGGAGTGGTCCTGAGGAAGAGGCAATGCAGTGGCATCGTGGTGGTCATGGTGATGGTGATGGTCATGGTCATCTCCGAATAGTAACTGAGAAAAAGTGGTCCCTGTGGGTGCAGTGAAATGGTGGAGTTCAAATTCGTCCTTGGGCTCCATGGAAAAGGAGTTGGAAATGAAATGAATGGGAAAGAGAAGGCGAAAGAGAAAAGAGAGGGTTATGGGAGAAAGAGAGGAACAAGTGTCAAGTGTGAAAGAGGGTGGGAAGACATATGTAAATGTTTATGTGGTTACAGTAGAAATTGGTAAAGAAAAATGTTAGAGAGAAAGGAAAATGAAAATGAAAATGAAAATGAGAGAGAGCCATGGGATGGGCTGGGTGGGGTGTGGGGAAGTGGGTTCTTTCCGAGAACGGCTTCGGTTTTCGGCAACCAATGGTCAAAGCCACCTGGCCCGAGAAAACCGTGTTTGAGCCCTCCAACGCCTTTTTTCCTCTCACCGCTTCCACTTTCCTCCAACCTCTTCTTTCTTACCTCACCAACTTACCATCTTACACTGTTTCAATTTTTGTATCAATTCATTTGTCATCATTTTCCTATAGAATTTCTTTCCTATAAAAAAAAATGGAAAAAACTTTCTAGTTTTAGAGATTTTTTTTTGCCAATAACTAATTTTTCAATTATTTTATAAAATATTTTTTAAAATGTACCGGAAGAACTGTCGCTTGATTTTAGTGACGGATCGCATCAAAATACATTTAAAACACTTAATAAATAACAACAATGACAATTATGATCATGTCTCATCCAATTTAAATGAAATTTCTAGGATGCTAACATTGATTTTATAGAAGATATTTTATTAAAGATATTCTCCAAATATATCAATATATGTCTCTGTAAATCAATTAGCAACTAATATTTGATAGATTTGGTTCATCACAATAACAAAAAAGGTCCATGACTAAAACACTACAAACAAATTATTCTAGGTGTAAGATATGTTTTAATCATTTTTCACTATATACTCTTAGCATATTGTACTTATTTGATTGTCAAAGTATCTTTTTTATATAAATCTCAACCGAACATCAACAATTAAAAAATTAAAAATTAAAAAAACAACAAACATATTAACAATTGTATGATAGAGTTACATGTATTATTTCTCTAAACAAATAAAAAATATATATATTTATAACAGAGAAAAGTGATTTTGATTTTTACTTTTAATTACAAATTTTGAATCATGGTCATATATAAAAGACCAATTTATTTATACCAGTACCACTTCACCACCATTATCTCACAGTAATATTTTCACACGTAGTACTTGTGGGACACCACTACAATTTATCTAACATAATATATTGAAGAAGGTTTATCAAGCAAAACAAAATAGTTATGTCTCTATGTATATAAAAGTATAAATTATTGTTACTATTTCCTAATAATGAAAAATAGTGAATTTTGGATGTATTAATTATTATATTTATTGTTATTACGCCTACACGTAATTTTGATTATTTATGGACTAGAATGAAAACCAATTCATCAAGTTTTGATGGGCCTTTGATCCTGTTATTATTACTAAGCTTGAGACTGAACTTTTGGAAACATTGTTATCCCCTCAATGAACCTAACTAAAAGAATAGTATTTATTATCACAAATTATTTTGTATTTTTTAAAGATTAATATTAATTAAAAAAGTAAGAAAATTTCAGCCAATAATATAAGTTATTATATCAAAAATAGATAAGTATATACGGCATCCATAAATGTTCATCTTGTCACATAACAAGAAAATGAGAAAAAGTTATAAATAAAAATAATTTAGAAAAATTAAGACATAAAGATCTTCTTTTTTTTAAAACTACTGTATTATTATCACTCTATATGATCATTTTATTTTAAAAAATAACAATTGAATTTAAAAATATTTTTAAAAATATAACAATTAAATCATTTAAAAATAAAATTATTTTTTAATTTAACACGCACATTATATTATTATTAAATTTGAGTTGTAAATTAAAAATTTATAATTTTAAATTTTTTATTAAATTTAATAAATCATGGCTGGTTAGTAAAAAGTAACTATTTGGTTATAGATTATTATAAAAATAAATTGGTTATGATAATTATAATATTTGATAATAAATCATAGCTAGATAATAATTTTTGTATTCAGACTTATATATATATTTTTTATTCACTTTATTTTAGATTTTTTAATTTATTTTTTTATTTTTATATGTTATATAGCTAGAGACTTATGAGTCCATATATTTAATACTTTAAAAATATATTATATTATTTTAATATAAAATTATTTTCACCGTTATTTCTTTAAACATACGGATTTTGGTGTATTAAATTTTTTATTATAGTGTTAATAAAAAAATATTTACATTAGTTTATATACTACGATATATTTTTTTATATAATCAATCTGGAATCTCCAACTATCTATTTTCATATATTTAGTCAACAAATATTATATTAAGTATGTGTCTAATTTTCTCCTAAAATATAGTAATAATGTTAATTTTTCAAATCTTAGAATCACACTTTAAATTATATATTAATACACTCTTTCTTATTCACTTTTCCCCTTTTTTTTAAGTATATATTGTGCTTTATAAAAATATTGTTATGTTAAATACTATTATTTTACACAGTGAGACTGAAACAAGATCGATGCTACCGTATTAAATACTCATCCTTATTTAGATGAATAATATGACGAGGATCTAATAAAACATATATCATGATAAAAGAATAAAGTGATATTCAAAATATCGTAGTTACGAAAAAAAAAATAGTTGAGTGTGGTGAAATGTATAATGAAGTTGGCAAAAGATTAGAAGAGTATAAATGTGTCTTTTTTTTGTCTGCAACTATTTAATTGAAAGTTTCTTCCTTATAATGAGTATGAGAATACATTATTAATAGAGTATATTAAAGTTGAGTGTACGATGAATCTAAACTTTTTAGGTGTATTTTTCTTAAATTAGTCATTTTTAAACATTTGCATATGTACTACTTTCAAACGTTGCCAATGAAATTGATGGCAACTTGTTTTAAGCTTGGCGATGCATTAATGAGTATTTAATTGTTATTATTTACCATGCACAATATTATAGCTATTAATGAGTAATTGCTCTTCTTCTAGTGCATTCTTTGCCTCTAAAATAATAGTTTTAGACCTGATGTATTTTGTTTTATTCTCTAATAAATGTCCTCTTTCTTATTTATTTTGTTTACTTTCTTTAAGAGTAGGAAAGCAAGTGATTTGAAATCCATAGTTTAATATATTTTTTCAATGTAATTAAATTTAATCAGGTTAAGTTAAATTCAGTTTATTCTTTTCTAATCAGATTTTAATGGGTAAGGTTTAGGTTGAGACATTTTAAAAAATAATCATTTATTTAAAGAAATCTCTTAAAGTATTTTTTTTAATAATTATAATAAAATGGCCATACTTCATAAATAAATGATAAAAAAAATAAAAAGTCATTATAAAATTATTAGAAAAGTACAATTTTTATCATATATATTATGTGGTCAGGTTATAGCTCATATTCATTAGGTTTAAAAATTGTAAACTTATTTCAAACACAATTTTATTAAAAAATTGGATGATTTGGATAATTTTAGAAACTAAAAAAAATTGGTTTATAAATTAGTTTTTATTATTGTTAAATTATTTTTAAATTAGTATCTAATTAGTAATCAATGTTTCAACTACTAATTATTTAGTTTATAAATTTGGTCTCTAAAACCTTAGTTGCTAATTAACTATTTAACAATAATAGAAACTAATTTAGAAACCAATTTTTTGTAGTTTCTAAAATATCTCTAATTTAGTTACCATTATAACTAATTATTTTGGTCTTTAAAAATTGTTCCTACTAGGGAGATGTGACTTACAGAACTATTGAAGTCTTCTTCTCCTTCCTTCGGTCGGGCAGGTGACTGGGTGATGAACTGTGATTATTCTCGTCTTCTTGCTTATCCTTCGGTACTCGGCACTCGGTCGTCGGGCGAATCACCGGATGGTGGGGGTACCTACGAAGACACTCCGACGCTCAAGTCAATAAAGCGGGTGGTCAGCTCTTAGGTAGGTGAACGGTAATAAATGACATACCTTACTCCTTGGAATGCGTGCTATTTATATTATTCTAATGGGCCTACCTTGTTGGGCCCGCTTATCGAGGTGGATACCGCTTAGGGTTGCATTACCTAATTCTTGATGATAGATTAACTTCACTGATCTTGGTTTGAGCGTTAGCTGTAGTAGGGATCAGCCGTCGCCCAAGTTCCCATGGTGTGGGTCGGCCATCGGCCAAATTCCACTGGCCTTGGTCGAGTCATATAAGGTCTCGGCCAAGTCTTATAGGGTTTCGGCCTTTCGACCAAGTCTTTTAAGGTCTCGGCCTCTCGGCCAAGTCTTCTAAGGTCTCGGTCTCTCGGCCTTTTGGCCAAGTCTTCTCATGGCCTCTTAGTCGTTTCGGCCAAGTCTTCTAAGGTCTCGGCCTCGCCCATACCGGTAAAAAATGAATTTCTATTTCATGATTTTCTTGTAGTGATATAAGCATTACAAAGATGAAAAAAATGGAAGAAAAAATAATTAAAATTTGTTTATGTTTTTAAATTTTTTTTCATTATTAAAATGCTTACTAAGATGACTGGAGGGTTGTAGAAAAGACAATAAAAAATAACTTGTTTTATATATTGATTTGTCTGATTGATAAAGAAACTTGACTGGGGCACACGTGTAAGGCGCAAGACCCCATAATGTAACCGTGACAAAACATGAGTCTACGTATGCAGTTATCACATGGCCATGAAGAATTTGAACTGAATTCTACAGCCATAGAAGTAGCAGAAGATGAAGACAGAGAAAATGAAATCAAAGTGGCGCCATTAATGAATCCAAACTAAACCTCAAATACGACACAAAGCGACCCTTACAACCACCAGTTCCTCATCCCTGCGTGGCTCAAACTGCTTCCAAGTTGGCAACTCCGTTATCATTCGTTCGCTCCTTAAAACCCCGTTCACCCTCTTCACATAACCTAAGCTTTCCCCATACACTCCACAACCAAACACCATGGATATTTGGTCCTGGATATGCGAGCTCCCCAACTCGGTGGAGTGGACCGAGTCTGACTCGCCACTCGTCTTCGAACTGGCGAGTGAAGAGAAGGACAACTCAGCTCGTTCCATCCACCTGAAAGCTGAGAGAACCTCCGGCTCTGACTCAGAAGCGGTGGTCACCTTCACCGTATGCTTGCAAGGCTTTCACCCACACAACGCCCACAAGCCTCTCTGGGTCTCCGAAAAGTGCCACCTTTCATCACAAAACCCCTTCCTCCCTCTCCTCCTCCAACTGCTCCAAGAAATCATATCCCACTCACCCAATGCGCACGATAGCACCTGCCCCCGCTCCCAGCTCCAGAAACTCAAGCCCGACCCCATCGCATGGATCATGGACTCCCACACACCGGAGTCCCTCTCCACCTTCTTCAACCTCGTCTTCACCATGCGCCTCTTCTGGCTCTGCGCCTTCCACGCGCCCCCGGAAGCCGGCTCCCTCTACTTCCACTCCCTCCTCACTCCCACCCTCGAAACGGCCTCGTCCAAACTCGCCTCCATCCTCCGCACCTTCTTCATCACCGTCGGCGTCGACACCGAACTTTGCTTCATGCGCACCCTCGGTTACATCATAACAAAACTTCACATGATAAAAGAACTGAGCACCGGGCTAGGTTTAAAAACGCTTTTGCCTTCTCCCAGATTCTCCTACGCGACGGAGGCTCACGGTCTCTGGATTCTGAAGGGTTACTCCCCGGTGATGAGCATGAAACTAGCGCGAAGCAACGCTAAAAAAAGTCAATTCTGCGGCATCGACGCCAAGGAGTCAATTCTCCGTTACGCTCTGGCGCACCACCAACTTGAGGCACACGTGCAGATAGAGTACAGCGTTGGATTCCGCGACGGGTTCATCCACGTTCGTGCACGTGTGGACAACATACGCCTCCAGGTGGCGAGGTTAGGTTTCAACCAGAACGACGAGGTGGATTTCGTCGAGGAGAAGCACTTTCCGTCGCGGGTCCGGGTGTGGGTTGGCCCGGAGATCGGAGCTACTTACTGTGCTGGGCTGAGCCTGGGGCGGTCGACGGAGAACAAAGAGAGCGAAGTGGAAGTCCAGAAGGTTGTGAAAGGTAGTTTGGAGAAGTCGCAGGGCTCTAACGTGGTAGCGTCGGCGAGGTCGTCGAGGAGGACGCGGAGTAGGAGTTGGAGAATGGACCAAGAGGCGGAAGGCAACGCAGCCATATTCGACGTGGTTTTGCATGATAGTGGTACGGGTGTGGAAGTGGGGGCGTGGAAGGGCACAAGTGAAGCGGGTGATGCGCATGTTAATGGACTGAGAGGGCGATATGTGAGGGGAAATAGAGCGTTTACTAAAAGCGGAGCGGTGGTTATCGGCGGCGATGAATATGGAGAAGAAGTTGGGTGGAGGCTGAGCAAAGAGATGGAAGGGAGTGTGTTGAAGTGGAGAATTGGCGGCGAGTTTTGGCTTACTTATTTGCCGAACCAAACACAGGCTTCTTATTTTGAAACTAGGTATATTGAGTGGTGTGATGAAGTTGACTTGCCTCTTATTCCTGGGAAAACAACTTAGCTGCTGAGAAGTTTCTGTACAATTAGCTTTGAAATTAGTGTGTTGGTTGTGCTTAAGTTCTATATGTATTTCTAACAGATGTTTTATCTGTCTTTTTATACTTCCGTATACAACTACAATGTAAGAAAAATAAAGTTTAATGTTGATATACTAATAAACTTTTAAATGTTTTTCACTAAACTTGTTTCTTTTTTTTAAAATCTATCTCTTATATTGAATTTTAATACATCTTCTTCAACATCGATAAAATATGATAACATGTATAAATGATGAACATTTTATTTGGAAATTTAATTTCTATATTTTCCCGTTGCAATTTGGTCGGGGCTTCACCTAGGTATATAAATAAAATAAATTAAATGCAATCCCATTTTTTATATTATAACTTGGTTTTAATTACTTTTTATCTATATACTTGTACAATCTTTATGTTTAATACTTGAATCCTAAAACTATTTATTTTAATTTTTACAGGGATAGTTGTAAGTAATATAAAAGATAAAAAAAAAACTTTTTTTATAAAGTTAAGTTATATTTAAAGTTTATTTTTTATTATTATGATATCGAAATCATTTAAAGTCTATGAAAAATTTATTTGATTAAACATATCACTTTCAATCATTCATTCATATATGAGTTTGTAAGTCTTGGCGTGAGAGAGTGTCGGAGATCACCACATCAATCATAAAATGCTGATAAAAAAAAAAGAATGTAAAATTTATCTTATAAATCAATTTTATAAAATTAAATTAAACTTAAAATTCTCTTAATATTTATATGTATACTTAGAAGATATTGTTAAATAATAATAATATGATAATCATCTTATTTCAATCTCATGGACACAAAAACTAGCTATAATTCTTTTTGGAATATTTTCTTTTAGTTTATTATATTTTCATAAAAGTTTATATCGTCTCTTAATATTTTGCTAGTTAGTTTTAGTCTCTTAATAACTTTTTTAGTTAGTTTTTTTACTGATGTTTTTTTACCAATTTTAATTCATTAATATTGTTTTATTAGAGTTGTAAAAAAACCAAAAGTACTATAGACAATCTAAATCAATTAAGGATTTGGGCCAAATCGAGTTTAAAACTTAAATCTTTTTTATTGTGAGAGAATATCTTATCCACTGATCACATATTCATTCAAGCTAAATTTGTAGTTTTTCAGATCCACCAACCCAAAATGACGTCCCCTATAAACCTAAGAAAATAATTTCTTAAAAAATAATTGAAAGTGAGTAAACTAGTGGTATATGAGTAATTAAGTTTATAATAATTGTTTAATTTTATTTATACATTTTAACTTTATAATATAACTATAAAATAATTAGTTTTCATGTATTATTTTTAAATTATTAAAACGAATTAACATTTAATGTCTAAATTTAAGAGTTAATGGCTTTTAATACTTATTGTTAGATTTTTTTTATATGGGTGATTAAGTTCACATGAGGTATTGTGATGTTGTTAGTTGAACAAAATTTATATACCGAGAAATTGAATACAACATTTAATCAATTTTAAGAATTATAAAATTTTATTTTTAAAATAATTAAGATGTCCATATAATATGAGATTATGTTAAATTTTTTTGAATATGTTGAAATAGTTTCTTTTATTCATATTTATATCGATTTATTTAATTATATTTAAATAAATCAAAAGCAATGTATATATTTGTATGATAATAAAGATATCCAAGGAACAAAAGTCAAAGATTAAAATAACTGTATACATAAATATAGAAATCCATAATATATATATATATATATATATATTAATTTTTTTTTTTTTAAATACAAAAATTACTTAAGATACTCTCTCGTTGAAATACATTATTAAATGTTCCAAGTTTTTTTTTTATAAGATTAATACCTTATCCATTACCCATAATTAAACCTACCCCGGTTAAGACCTTTAATTATGAATGATTATTACTAATTATAATTTCCATTATTACATTAAATTAATGCTCCCACAATCGATTCCACCTGCACGTTAATTCAAGATCATTGTTAAACCTAAATTTTATACAGTACATGACAATTAATTTATGTTGACTTTGGTCTAAAACCTTTTTTTTTTTTTATCTTTGCCTATATTAGAAGTTACTTCTAAATATTCATGTCTCGTACATTCATGAAGAAGGCAAAAAAAAATAAAAATGGGTAGAGATTGTGTAATAAAATAAATAATATAGCTGGACAAAATTAAATATTACATTTAAAAAAATATTATATAAACAATACTAAAAAAATAGTATAAAAGTCGTATAATTAAAACGACAAGTTAATATTTTATTATTAAATTGAAAAAAATATACAAGTAGGAAAATTGGTTGCTATTTTTTATTTTAATATAACTACTCTCTTTCTAGAATTTTGATTGTAGTAAGTTCAATTATGTCATTTTTTTTATTTAGTTTTAAGTTTTTATGTTTAATTTAATAGATTTTTTTGCATTTGACGTCTAGAGACTGAGGAGTCATAGTAATATATTTGGATTACGAGGACTCTGTGGTTCAGGTTAAATTGTCTTTATTTTATTTATGAGTTTAAGTTATTTGTGAGTACGCTTATTTCTATTTCGGTAAATGAAACTATTTTTATTTTTCAATAAAACCATAAGTTATAAGATAGTTATAAGATATAGATGTGAAGTTAATGTGGTTACCAATTTCAAGTTTTCTTGTAGGGTTGTTTTGAGTAAATGAGTGTGTTGATTGAGAATAAATGTGAATAACTATTATTTTTTGAAAAGTTAATTGAATGAGTTGTTCAAATTGTATTATGAATAATTTGAAGTGTAAAAAATTATGAGTATTGATTGTTTGATTTTAAAAGAAATTGATTTGAAAATCATAAATTCACATGATTACATATAAACTTAATTAGAATACATCTACAACTTTGATAATGTAGTATCAATTTTGTTTTGATATGTTGTGAAAATATAGTTTTTTTTATGCTACTTTGGAATCATATAAATTTAAAGTTTCGGTGACAAAAGTAAAAAGAATTTCATGATAGTATATTTAAAATTGGAATGTTACGTTGTTAAATGATTTGACAAATTCACATATTGCTAATGCAAAACTTTTCAGTAATTTGTATACACATATTCTTTTTTCCTTTTAGAATTTATAATACGGACAAACATTTACAAAATGAAAATTACTCAGGGATAAAAAGTATTGAATTATATATCTTAGTCTGTCTGTAAGAAATAAATTATTTTTGTGAATTCATTATAGACAAAATTATTCAGTATTTTTTCAATCAAAATTATATGAAATACATTTGACATGAAGTGATAAGTGTTTTCAAAATAATTTATTTAATTTTACATTCATAATTCTTAAACATTAAGAAAACACTTGACATTATCTTAAGAACATGTGATGAAGTATCTCTAAAAAAGACACGAGAGTGAACATTGAATAGCTGTCATCCCTCTCCACACCTCTCACCACAATCACATCACATGCAACATATTTCCAATTTTTTTACCCAAAACACCATTTTTCGAGGTTGATGTCATATTATAACCAGTGTATCAAACTAACTAATTTTTTATTATGCACTTTAGTCACTGTGTTGGACTCTAAAAAGTTGGAGGTAAATCACCTATCATTATTCCTGTTATTAAATTTAAAATTTAAAATTCAAAATACTGTTTTCTATAGTTGTTTTAATCCTTTTATAAGACTAGTACTTTATTTTTTTTATAAACTATTAATTTATTAAATAAAAACATTTCATATAAAATATAAGTTATTAGTAAGATTTGGTATGTTGGGTAGTTGCATTGTCGGGTGGGTTCCTAAGAAAAACAGCGTCAGTGTGGGCCTGCAAACGCGTGTCCAATTTAAAGCAGTCTCTGTTACTTCTCTTCATTCACAGCTAATTCCGATTACTTGCTTTATCATTTCATGTCACATTATTAGCAATTCTTGTAACATGAATTATGAAACAAAGCAATTAAAAGAAACAAATTATATTTTAAATATGAAAAAAAAGTAATCAAAAGGGAATTCCACATTGTATATTTTTAATTATGAATAATCTTTTAATAAAACACATCAATAAAAGAAAGAAGCTATAGATTTTTTTTTTATCTTTAATAATATTTATGAATGGTGTGATAGTGACTCAATAATGGATCTAATAAACTTAACAAAGTCGAAAATAACACTAACCCTAAACCCTAAACCTGATATTATATATTTATGAATAGTTCTACAACGACTCTTTATAACGACTCCCGATAATAAGTGACCTCATAAATAAATAAAAAATTTAATTATAATAATTTTTAGGATGATTCTGATAACATATTAAAAAATGAATTTTAAGTCTAACTTAACCTTTGACTTTAAAGATGAAATTTACACTCACTTATATATTATAAAATGTCATAATTTTTACGTCTATCTAATATATATATATATATAATATAATTTAATATCATGAGATATTTTTTGAATTAAATTATAAGTCTTCGGACAAAATTCCTTATTTATATTAATAAATAATATAATACTTAGAAAAACATAATATTATTTATTAAATTACATTATTCTAATGATCTATATAATAAAAAACAAAACTTTTATTAGTCCACAAAACGCGTAATATTATGATAATAGATATGAAAATATAAAAAATAAAATTAGTAATTTTAGTTCCTAGACATATGCAGCATTCTGTGATTATAATGTTTAAAATAGTGAGAAAGCAGAAGAAGTAACTGAGAAGGCACAATAATTTGTGGTATAAAATAGTATGTGGAAACTGAGTCTAATGAGATGCACCGAGAGTAGAGATAACAACAACTATGAGGCACAGTGATGAGCTTCTTCTGCACCGACCTCTTCTTTACTTTGTCTTCTCTTGCTCACTATGCTGGGCAATGCAAGAGGGAGAAGGGGTTACGGTGCGCAACACCCCACAGAGTAGCTGGTGGAAGCCAAGTTCAAGCAATGCAGGGGATGATGAGTCTCCTCCAAGGCCCTTGAAGGTTACTTTCGCAGGGCCTGCAACGCACTGGACAGATGCCATCCCCATTGGCAATGGCCGTCTCGGTGCCATGGTTTGGGGTGGCGTACCCTCCGAACTTCTCCAGCTCAATGGTATTCTTGCTTTCAAACTCTAATCTCAAAAGCTTTCAGCTTTAATTGCTGTTACTTCGATCCAAAGGCCAATGAAAGTGATGTTTTTCTTATATGCTTGTCATAAAGAGTTATGAAGTATATGTTTCATTCCCCTTTAGTCAAAGTTAAGCATTTTTTATACCCTTTGTCACTAACTGACCCTCTATAAGTTGCATTCTTAAAATTCACTGAGTTTGTGATTGATGATGTGAACAACACAACACACCTACATATTGTCCTTAATTTCTTCAAGATCTTTGTTGGGATCCAATTGTACGTATGGGACTTGAGTCCCGATTAGAAGTATGGCATTCTAGTGTGGGGTTTACTCTCCACCTAGAAAGGCTTGTTTTTTCTGGTGTGGTTTTAGTAAGGTTCTTTTGTTTTGATGATTTTTTTTGTTAGAGACTTGTAAGAATAAAAAGTAATAAAGAAAAGTGAATTAAGCTTCTTCCATGAGCTCAAACTAGCTATCAATAAGTTAATTTATAAAAACTTTCTCATTGGTTTTTCTAGAAGTTTTAATCAGGCGTAAACTAAAATTAGCTTATCAGAGGAACTTAGTTTTTTTCTTCTTATTTTCTTCATTTATAAGTATTCATGGAAAAGTTTATTCGATAAAGATCTAGGAGAAATTTTCGCTCTGAAAGTTTTTTTTTTGTCTAATGGGTGACACCATTGGCATTTCTATTTGTGAAGTTATATAATTGGGATGAATGTCAAGGACATGGTCATGGTTTACTACTATTTTATGCAAGGTGAAACCAATCTACTATGTGTTTCTCTTTCGTTAAGCTTTCTAATGTGAAGATTTAAATTTTCTTGTAGAGGACACACTTTGGACTGGGATCCCTGGAGACTACACCAACAAAAGTGCTCCACAAGCACTGGCTGAAGTCAGAAAGCTTGTTGATGATAGAAAATTCCCTGAAGCTACAGCAGCAGCTGTCAAGTTGTCAGGAGAGCCTTCCAATGTATGTAATATATCACAATTCATATAACCATCCTTTCTCTAAGTTTTGAGGAACTATACTATTTGCTAAACTGATGTTAGGGGTTGACATCCAGCAATATGTTATATAAACAGAGGAATCTGATTAGGTGCTACTTTTCTACAATACAAATCTCATAATTTTATTATTCAACTAGAATTCATGCCCCCAGACCCCCCTTTTAAATGTATGCTTATTGGTGCTCTCATTTGGGCTATGGATTGGTGCATGAGAAGGAAGCTTTATACAATCATAACACTCATTTTCCTAACTGTTATTTCTTAATATGAAGGTATACCAACTTCTCGGTGATATCAAGATAGAGTTTCATGATTCTCATCTTAAATACTCGAAGGAGTCATATCACAGGGAGCTGGATTTGGATACTGCAAGGGCTAAAATAAAATACTCTGTGGGTGATGTAGAATTTACGAGAGAACATTTTGTTTCTAATCCAGACCAAGTAATAGTAACAAGGTTGTCTGCAAGCAAACCCGGCTCATTATCATTTACAGTGTATTTTGATAGCAAAATGCATCACGATTCAAGGGTAAGTGGCCAAAATCAGATAATAATCGAAGGGAGATGTCCGGGTAGTAGGATTCAACCAAGAGTGAATTCAATTGACAATCCAAAGGGAATTCAGTTTTCTGCAGTTTTTGATATGCAGATTGGTAACGGGGTTATACAAGTTTTGGATGAAAGGAAGCTAAAAGTTGAAGGTTCAGATTGGGCTGTTTTGCTTTTGACAGCTTCTTCTTCCTTTGATGGCCCATTTACTATGCCTGAAGACTCTAAGAAGGACCCTACTTCTGAGTCCCTTAGTAAAATGAAGTCTGTGAAAAAATTTTCATATGATGATCTTTATGCACGACACTTGAATGACTATCAAAATCTATTTCATCGCGTCTCATTGCAACTCTCTAAAAGCTCCAAGACTTTAGGAAAATCTGTTTTTTACAAAAGGCAATCGGTTTCCTCCCAAACAAACATCTCTCAAAAGGAAACTGACACAATTCCAACTTCAGCAAGAGTCAAAT
>Ga0123342_1002141_pt1 | contig 33117 bp, 8 predicted proteins | sample Turbeawhitnodule_FD_89960 | JGI IMG/M metagenome (GOLD analysis project Ga0123342, IMG submission 89960) | Root nodule microbial communities of legume samples collected from Mexico - Turtle bean Mexico white nodule | ecosystem: Host-associated > Plants > Roots > Nodule | place: Mexico: Nepantla... | reverse complement strand
CACATGTTCTTGTTGATATCATTGTTAAAATCAAACTTAAACTTATCAGTGTTAAGATCAAACTTAAACTTAAGCCTGTGATGAAAAACTATCATCTATATAATTATGAATTTATCATGATAATCATCACAACTAAAAGCGAAAGCATACCTAAATTCATAAATGATTAGAGAGCATAGTGATTTAGCCTTCCAAATCAACACGAACTTTATTGAGATATTCCTTTAATAATCTCTTTGTCTTCTACTCATAATGAGATGTCATAATAGAGAACAATGTAGTGTGATATGAGGACTTAACCTATTTATAGACAAATGGGATTGTCCTTTTGTATTTCTATTTACCTATTACAAAATGGAATTATCCTTTCTTTGCTACACATTAAAGGTCTCATAACCTTTCAAATATACAACAACCAAAATACTTTAGTACCATTTGATCATTTTTAATTTGACATAAAAGTAACAGTAGTAGGTATACTTAATATTGATATCTTTAATATGTAATTATTCATATATAAGACCAATGTTGGATTAAGGATCCAGCAACTCCCACTTGAACTATATATGTAACTTTTAATATATTTTTTCAAATGTATCTTTCATGAGTTGAGTACAATAGTCATACCAACATAGGATTAAAGTGATCTTTGCGTCTTTTATCATAGCTAAACCCATCAATGGTCATATATGTTGACACAAATGAATAACATGAATCATGTGTGGTATGGGATTTTCATGTAATGTAATCTTAACATGTCTAATTCCATTAGGTCATCCTTAAACCTTAGTGAGATCAAACAAAAACAAAATCAAAGTTTAAATATATCGAAACTTTATTTCTACCGAAAATATACTTGAACCATATTGTTTATGTTATGAAAACATCCAAAATTACAAACTCCCACTAAAATTGGATATCACTTAAAGAGATAATGTTATGTCAGCAGAGAATCAATACCCATCGGACGATCTCATGATATGAGTGTCTATATGCTTTTATTACGAGAAACAATATAAGGTGTGTTGTGGTATAACAAAGCTCACTCATGTGGAAAATAAGTTTAGACAAAAATAATAGAGAAGATGAGCAAGACTCACTAGACGATACAACATAAAAGGTTGTTAGATGAAACAATGACATGTGCTCACAACAGAAGATCCTCAAACGATCCAACCTTCGTTTTTATGTTATAGAAATACTCTAAGTGGCTAAAATATTCAAAGAGAACACTAGAAATAAAGAATGCTCTGCATATAAGACAATCAAATGAAAACACATACCAGACGAAGCTTTCATTAGACAAAAAGACATATCAAAGGAAGCTCGTGAGAAGCTCACATCATGTGATGGATCAGAAGATACAATGGAGAAGATCTTATTAGACGATCCTACAAGGTTTCACAAGGAAGAAGATCCGATAACACATTAGATGTTCATCTATATTGTGCTTGTGAAACGATCAAACACACACTGAAGATTGCACATATAAGACGATACAAGCATATTCAACTTTTCAGACGAACCAATGTGCTAAGGAAGTGTCATGCTTAATCTTTACATTCATATAATGTTTTATGAAACTACGTTTATGTTTTCCATATCTTATTTGACATTTCTAAATCATAAAAACATTATTTTCAAATAAGATTATTGGATAAATGTTTTTGGAAAGTTTTCGTATTTGTGAAGGTAACATAGAAAAATCCTAAAATCTCAAATACCTTGTGTTTTAATGATTATTTAATGAAAAATGTTTTCCATATTAGTTTCACATGTTTTCGGATACAGTTGTGCAAATAGAATCAAATATAATATTGTATTGGAAATTTTTAATAAATAGTTTTTCACTATAACATCTTCGAAAAATAGAGCATAAACATTTTCTATGTCAAGGAGTTTTTCAAAAAAATGATTAGTGAACAATATTCAGGTTAAACGTGATTAATTTACAAAATGTTGACATTTTTTTATTAACTTGGAATATATTTGAAATTATTCTTAATTGAAATATCTGAGAATATAAAGTCTTAATTAATTGAAGATATTGAAATATATTGTTTTAGTGATACCTGTGATTTATTTTTTAGATTATAATAATCAACTGATATTGATATTGCTCTCATATATTATCAAAGGGACTTAAAGACGTAAGTAAAGTTGAGAGCCAAAGTTTTCATAATCAGCGTTTAACAGGAAAATGATGAAGTTGAGAAACGAGATTTGTGCATATCAAGAGTAAAACAATATCAAGGAGATATGGAAGAAGATATTCTTAGAGAAAGATGATTGAAGCACAAACACGTGACAAAGTGCATTGAAGACGCATATTAAAAGTTTCCTATTTCAGTGTTTGATACATAATAAAAGATGAAAAATACATAATTTGAAATATACAAGTCTTAGAGATGGTCAAACCTCAACAGACAAAGTTCATACATATGAAGAAATTATTTGAAAATCAAATACGTGTTAAAGATGCAAAGATTTCAAAAAAAATAAATGTTTCCATATTAAGCGTCTACCACGAGAAAGATCATGAACAGTCCAAATAAGGAAGTATCCAAGTCAAGGTTAATTAAGCTACTCGACGTTCAAATTATTTACAATTAAAAAAACATTTTGAAATGTTTTATATGATTCAAGGATGCACTAATTGTATCAGAACAGAAGTTCCCATATCCAATGTTTAGCGTATTGAAGAAGAAGAACCACGTGGCAGATTGAGCTGATACTCGAAATTATGAATATTAAAGTGTCAACGTTCATATTAGAGGAAGATAAAGAAAGATTTTGAAAAACCTTATATGCAAAATACAATTATAACAATTGTTTCCTTATCAAACGTGTAACAACTACATGAAAAAAGAAGAAACCCTAAAGTTACAACCTCCACATTTTAGATGTCTATATGAATACCTCAAGGGTGAATAACACAACAACGAAGTACATACGAGCGATATATGAAATATTCAGGTGTATAGAAAAACCTTTTGTAGTTGTATCTATATCTGAGCATAGAATTTCATATTCGCTAGAAAAGAGTAACCTGTGAGAATTTGGGTAGTGTGCTTAACCATTGTACATCCTTCACTACTGTGAAGTATACCTTATGAGCTTACTCTATTCTCTCTTAACGAATTGAGTTTTCCTCATTGTATTGAGAGGTCTTGATCTCAGGGGGAGATTAGGACAATGTACCTGGAGTGGTCATAATACTTTATGTACCTGGAGATGTCAGAATTCTAGGTGTACTTGAATATGTCAGAATACTTGGCGTACCTGAAGAGGTCAGGAAACTTGATGTACCTGAAGAGGTTAGAATACTTGGTGTACTTGGAGAGGTTAGAATACTTGGTGAACCTAGAGAGGTTAGAATACTTGATGTACTTGGAGAGGTTAAAATACTTGGTGAAGCTACAGAGGTTGAGAATACTATGTGAACCTGAAGAAGTGCAAAAATACTATGTTTAGTGAAAGACGCTTGAGTAGTCTGCTCAAGGGGACTGGACGCAGTCCTGGTTATGAGGTGAACACGTATAAATTTGGTGTGCATTTATCTCTTACTATCATTCTCTATTACTTGTTGGTTTATGTGTTTATTGTCTTTCCGCTTCACGAATGGAGTTTAGGCTTCATTCGACCATCATTTCTTCTGGAACCAACTTTACCTTCAAATAACACTCATACGATCAATGTGCTCATGAAATCTTTTAGGAATTAATCCTTTATTAAGTGGATCCGTAATCTCAGAAATTTTGTTAATATTGTTTTATAAACAAGTGTTTACTTTGAACTTTTTCTTTAACTAGTAAGAATTGGATGTCTATATGTTGTTGTTGAAAAATATATCTACTAATTTGTTATCACAAAATAACTTAAGTGATATTTCTATACCATCCATTAAAGATGTGGTCGTATAACAAAATTTAAATTTTGTCAATAAGTGTCATAACATGCTATGAATTCAATTACCATAGTAGAAAAGAGTAGAAAAGCCTATAAAAGAGTGTTTAACCTTTTTTCCACCAAATAGTATCTCTAGAAATTCATAGGTCGGATTTGATACTATCTTGACCTCTAGTAAAATGAAAGTCAATATATTTTAATCACTTTAAAATATTAGTTATGCAATAATTAATGTAAAATTTTTATAAAATATTATAGTCTTTTTTACGTTTTTTCTATATCAATTATGTAATAGATAACAATATATGGTGAAGTGCTATTTTTGCACTATTATATATTTCTGAATATGAATCAAATGTAAAAGTACAGTAGGTTGTTTGTATCTATCATTATTAACAGGGAGATTCTTTTTATAACAGTTCTGTAATGATTTTTAATGTATATATTTTATTATCAATTATATCTTTATTAATATAATTTATTTTGTTATTTTACCTTTTATATTTTGTAAATAGTTTTTTAAATTCAATTAATTATTTATAAGAAAGAATTATCTATAATAAAATTATTTATTTTATAATTATTTTGTATTAAGCTGGCCAAAAAGCTAATGTTATTCTCAATAAACTAAAGTTCGAGTGATAGAGATAAAGGCACTTTTTTGTTCATGATTCATGTTCACAAATTATACCTTGTGGTTTCCTAAGAAAATCTTTTGGATGAGAAAGGTGTGACATCTAATCGCACATGAAAACGTCTAATTATTAATATCAATCTTTCTTAAAAGGGATTGATATATTGTAATCATTTTTTAGAATTTACATAAAAATAACATTGGTAAATATCTAAGCACTCCTAACAAATTGGAAGAGAATCTTTAAAGATAAGGCATGTTGCATTTACTTGCAAACTCAATACTATGTAACTATTTTTTGTTTTCAAATTAATATTTGTCACTATATAAGGATATGATTAGTCAAAATTTGGTGAGTTCAAAAGAAGTAGTAAAACTTGAGCAAATATTCGAATAACAAATATTTCTTTTTCCGACAAAGTAATATGAAATATCTTTTAATTTATCAAAACACTATAAGTTTGAGTCCTAATGTATAAGTATTTACGTGATAAGAATATTTTAAATACAAAAGTGAAAAATAGTGATTCGTATATTTGGAAAAACATTAACAAGGTAATAGATAAACTCAAAGGTAGTTTTTTAACGTCCCAAATTTGTGTACTAGTGGAACGTATATATGTTTATATTTATACATTAAATATGTATAGAAAATATATCTCATAAAATATATAGCCATGAAATAAAATAAATAAAATGGATCTAGTGGGAAAGAGAGGGTCCCATTATAGTGATGATGGATAACATGAAAAACTTGTGGTATTATTATATGAGGATGGCATGGTAGATGGGAAGAAGGAGAATGAAAAAGAATCCTTAGAGCTAGAGGTCAAAAATGGTAGACCCTTCTTCATCTCCCACTCTCACAAGTCACCCTTTTTCTTCTCTTTCTTCTTTAGCTCAACTTTAATCTAATCATTAATTATTAATTAACTTTTCTCTTTAAATTAATTATTATTTACTATTTTTTTCATATATAGTGTGTTTTACTTTAATGGTAGAACTTATGGTAAAACTCAAGCTTAAAAAAAATAATTAAAGATACAAGTATGAACTGTAAAACTTTGTTGTTATTTTTACTTCAAGTATCAACCTGTCAAGTTGTATAGTAATACTTAACATGAAAACTTTTATTAATAAGTATGAGGTGAAACTATCACTTTTTTTAGTAAAATTGAGTTTCATATAAAAAAAATTCAAGAAACCTATGTTGTTGAAGGTGGTATCAAAATATAATTTGTTGTGACCCATTGGTGGTGAATCTTTTGAGTGTCTCCTTCATATACTAATATTAAGGACTAATTTTACAACACCTAATACAAATTAAAATGTTTTGCCATGCTCCATAATATGTTTTGTTATAATAAATTATTAGTATATATTTATATTTTAAAGATCTTAAGGAGAGAAAATGTTTAAGAAATGAAATTAAAGATGTATTCAGGTTTGTTGACTGTGTTTATTTTCGTACCATTGTTACGTTAAGTAACGAAAGTAGTTAAGTATTGTGGACAAAATGACATTTAGGTTAATAAACATGAACATTATTCATTTTGTGATCATTATTGCTATTGAATATAAGAGCTCTAAAGTAGACAGTTATTGCTTATTTTTTACTGTTTAGAACTTACATCTTAGAACATTCCAACTATCAAATTATTAAATAAAAATTAATTTTAAAGATAAAAATAATTAATTGTTATATTATTTTAAAATTTAAAAAATTATTTATATTTATATTAATTTCTATTAATAATAAATAAATTTTAAATTTTATCTATTAATTATTTAGATTTTAAGATTGATAGCTAATTAGATACAAATTTAAAAATTATTTATTAATAAAAATTAATTTAGACATTAATAATTTTTTTAACCTCTAAAATAATATGTAATTTAGTTAATAATCTCTTAAGATTAGTTTTGTATTTAATAATTTTGTAGTGTCCACTTATAATGGAAGCATTTTAGGAAATAAAATATTTTGTAGTACGTAAGTTAATCGGAGACTATTTTAAAATTGCTATATTGTTTAGAAGTATTTTTAGGAAAAAATCGTTGATATTAAGTAATGTTAGACGAAATTTTACATGAAAATAGTAGTGTAAATTTATTTATGTTGAAGTTATTTTTTACTTGAAATTAAAAATTTATCAATTTATTAAGAAATTAGGTTGTATATTTATTGAATTGTTAAGGAATTATACCTTTGCGATTGTGTTTTTTTTTTCTAAAAAAACTATTATTTTTAAGTTAACATTTACATTATTTGTATTTTTAACTGATAAAAAGATCAGGTTTTTAAATCAATTCGAAACATTAATAATGGACTTTGTATATAGATTAGTTTTACATCTATTAGTCATTGAATGAATGTAAAATCTAAAAATTTACAACAATTTTAAATCCAAACATGTAAAAAGTATATAGTTTATATAACTTTAACCTATCATTTTATATATATATATATATATATATATATAATTATGGCCTGGAAAAACTATGTATAATGTTGTATTATTAAAGAGAATGAAATTGGGGAAATAAGATTAAGGGTTCAATTCTAATTAGTGATTAGGAGATTTGGATTCTGTTAAGAATTTTGGTGTTCTTTAATATGGTGTTGGTGTTCATGTGTTTGTGGTGTAGTTCATGTTATTTTTCAGTTTATTGAATGAATGATTGATCTCTAATTTGTTTAATATTTTTGTCCATGTCTAAATTTGACAGGATAACTTTTATAAATTTATTATGATGTATGAAGAATTTTTTTGTTCTTGTGGTTCATCAGAGAAATTTTCAAAAGGTGACAGAATGAGATATGTGGGTGGTCAAACATCAATTAAGTCATGTAACTCTAATAGATAGAATTACTTTGTAATAATAGGCATTACGAAGGAGATGTGTTTTTTTTATTTTGAATATAGACTACTTTTGTAATTTGAAACTTTTGTAAATATTATTTTTCTATTAATTAATTAGATGATTTTTTTGTAATTTGAAACTTTAGTAAAATTATTTTCTATTAATTAATTTGATGAGTTTTTGAATGAACCTAATTAGCAGATAAAGGTAATAGTTTTGGTTTCTAGTATAGATATACATGTATTAACTTTCACCAAAGTTTAATATTTATTTTATGAATAAAAAAAAAAAATTTGAATAAAAAACATTTACATTTATTTTTTTTTGGTAGAATAAGAAATTTATTAAAGGAAAGTTCATATAAGATTTTGAAATGTAAGAAACAATTAGTAGAAGGACTTTTTCAGAAAGTTCAAGGTGTGAATTTCGATTTGGATAAGGAGGACAGGTGGGTCAGGAAGGAGAGGAGTTTGGATAAACAGTTAAATCGACATACCTCCGTCTAAGAGAGAATGAAGTAGGAGGAGAATGGGACGATGTTTAAAAAGTTTTGGAAGAGTAAAGTTGTACCTAATGCTTTAATTACGGCTTGGAAGGGGTTGGAAAATAAGTTAGCCACTAAGGTTAACCTGGAAAGGCGCGGGATCACAGTTGCAAGGTTCCTCGTGTAGTCTTTGTAGGGTCGAGGAGGAGACTAGCACAAATTTGCTTGGTTATTGTGGAAACATTGTTGTGCATGTTTGGACGTGCAGAGAGCGTGTTTCACAATGTCCCATTGTTAAATTTTTCCCAATTTAAGTTTAGAATGAGCAATGCGCCTCTTTCGGTGAATAAGGTTTGAGGAGTTATTTGGATCGCAGTAGTCAACGATGTTTGGAAGCATAGAAACATGGTAACTTTTAAAGGGGGAGTAGTGGATGTATTGGAAGCTTTTGTTTTGGTTCAATTAAAAGCTTGGTCATGGGTTACATCCAAGTCACAGTTTGCGAATTTTTCTTTTTTCTGATTGGTGCATAGATTTGTTAGTTTGTATGAGGATGATCTCATGACGTATTCATTTAAGTTGTATGATTGTTTTCCCTACATGTTTTTTTCTGAGTTAGCTAGAAGAATTCTGTACAGGCAGACTTTAGAGTAAGTCTTATGATGAATGTTATAGTTGAGTTCATGTATAAGGGTTAGATCACCCTAAAGTGATTCATATTTATTTATTTTTTATTATCGATAAAAAAATTGAAATGTAAATTAAACCCGACTAGCTTTTCCTTTTGCATGCCATTGTTGATTCGGTGAATTTTCATATGATTTGGTTCAAAATCATAATCACGTGAAAACAAACAGTTCATGTTGAAGTGATTCTGTTATGTGCAGATTCACTTTTCCATTGGGTGAACAATTGTCACACGCATTCGGACAACTGTTACATGCATTCGGTGAAGCAGCTCACTAGGCAAAGCAAAAACTTGAAGATCAATTAAAACAAAGGAATCGGTCCATTCAAATTCAATCGGATTGAAACGGTGCTTGAATTGTATGGAGTAGTAATCAAGAAGCAAACGGTGCAGATTTTTTGAAAGCAGTGACAAACCACTGAAGAAACTTTGATCCAGGTGCTGTGTTGTTCATCACGCAATTGAAATCTGTTCGGTGCAATAATTGAATTTCTTTCGGTGCGAGTGACAACTGAAGCACAGTTGATTCGGTGTTGGCGCCATTCAATTCAAGCAGCATGAGTCAAATTTTTTTCCAAATGGTAGCAGAATTGCCTTGAATTCATTTGACACTGCTGAAGCAGTTCGAATTAGTTCACTCAGGATGAGTTCAAAGAAGTGCAATCCATTGCTAGCTTCAACCAATGGTGATCGTTGGTAATTTTCATCCACACTGTGATTTCTTTGGCAAGTAAAATTGTGTCGGTGCAAGTAAGAATTTATTAAACTCATTCATAGTTTCGTATATGAATTGTGACTATCTCCCTTGTGAATGAATTCCTTTGAAAGACTAAAACAGAACTATAAGAAGCAATTGAAGTTCCTGTCTTTAATCTGTGTGAAAAATTAGAAGCACTTAAATTATTTAGTTTAATTGTTGAGAGAATTGCGTGCTGATTAAAGTTAGTGCTGTTATTTCTTTGTGAAGAAAAAATTTGGAGAACTCCAAGCACAGACAAACAGATTGAAAAATTCATACTGACAATCTTTGTTCAATTTAAAGAGAATCTTTGTTCAATTTATTTGTCAATAACTACCTCGAGTATCTTACTCTTATCAAACTTAACCTAGACCTGAAACTAGTTCATCTAGGATGTTTTGAATGACAACTATGTTCTAAGATTTAGCTTAACAAAAGAATATCCTATCATAATCAAATTATAGGACATTAACTAACATCTCCTCACAATCCACTCTTAATCCTCAAGCATATTTTTGTTGTTGTTGCTTACCTTACTAACCTTGATAGACCTTCCCCTCATTGAAGCTGTCTAGATTCAATATTTTTTTATTATGATAAGATTTAAAACATATAAATTTGTGAGTAATTTTTCATCTATGTTTTAGTGTTTTTTATATCTTTTGAATTAAGGTATATGATTATTAATATTTGTTAAGTTCTTAATTTTTTACTTATGAGATAAATTGATAAAAGAATAGTGATCATTTGAGATTAAATTTTAAATTATACAATTTAAAATTAAATGTTAATATTTATATTTTGATTTTTTTTTTTAAATTTGAATTTTAAGTAATGAGAACTTAAAATCACTCATTCAACAAAACAATATGTATAAGTAATTTAAAAAAAAAAAAATATATATATATATATATACAAAGTATTTAAATACTCCAACCATTATATTATATCAAGTTTAACTATTTTTATCAACAACTCAAGTCTAACTATATATAAATTATAAGCTTTTGTACGTAAATGCACAGAATTATTCTTTCTAATAAAATATATCAACTCATTCTTGTTACACATGTTTAATGTTTGATTTGTCAAATTACACATCATACATATAATATATTTTTTTTGTATTTCCTCTCTTTTATGGTAGATTATCTTTTATTGGTACTCTATTTAAAATTACTCTCCACACAATTAATTATGGATGTCAATTTTAGCATTTCAAAATAAATTATACATATTAACATCTTTACAATGTTATTTTGTAGTTTTGTTTTTTTATCTGCATAATTGATCATAAAAACTTGTGTTTCACTATCTTTCCAAATGTTGTACTTTCTTTTCTCTAGCTATAGATGTTGATTTTATTAAATGCCTCTATTTAGGGTCTTTTCCATATACAAAACGGAAATGATTTTATGTTGTGTAAACTATACATATGGAAAAAAGAATAGAGAATAAAGGATATGGGCATGTGTTTCAAACTTAGGTACTTTTATATGGTGAGACGAACCACATACACATCAAATTTGAGGAAAAAAAAATGTTCAGCAATTTGTAACAATCTGAAAGTGCACTGAGCTATACATGAAGTGATACTGTAAATCAAGACTTGTTAAAGGTAAATCACAGTGAGAGAGGTTGAGACTTTTGCTAAAAATATAAAAGCATTTTGTGTAGTCACAAGAAGTCTTCAACTAGCTGAAGCAGATTCCAAATTAACTGGTCCATACTCTGATCTGACAGAAAAGGATCACCTGCAGTATAAATTCAGTGACTGAATGCCAGGTTCACATAATTGACACAGCAGAGCAACAAATAGCCTGGAATCTTTGAAGCTACAGATCATCTGTTGTCTATGAAAACAGCCTCTCAGTAAACTAGAATAAGAAATGTCACATGGAATGAAGGATCACAATATGTCACATCCACTGTTATTGATCTTCGGTTTTGAACAAAACTAGTTCACTTTCTTGCTGTAGATTCTTGTACTTCAAATTGTTAGGGAGCCATCTGGATAATCTCTCAGGCCAGAACCTGGCATCAGATAAATGAGAGAAGCAAATTTGGTTACATGTTTTAAATTAAATGTACGGCAAAAGAACAAATAGGCATCTACAATTAAATAGTAAAATTGCCTATAATTAAATAGTAAAATTAAATAAATGATTAACGTCATTTGTACAAGGTTGAAAAGGAAACAAAAGCCTCCCAAATTTTGGACCTACAGCACCAAATACCCCAAATTAAGTGCCCATCAGTAGACTATTAATCGTTAATTTATCAATTTGATTCCGCAAAGGCTGGTGCACACACAAATTCGGTGAAGTAGTTCAACACAAAAAATGACCCATTGCACAAGAAATAAAGAGAAAATTGAATGCTATGATTTATGAACAAGAATCTTAACCCATGTTGCCAACCACATCGCCTTACTTGCTGCTCACCATAAATCATTTCTTCTTTCAGTTCTTTTCACTAGAGTACTTGTGAATGCATTTCTCTGGTTCCCAAATGGACTTCCCATGCCCAAAATCCCCTAACAGGCGGGCACCTTTCATCTTTGTCTTATCAAAGCAATTGAGGAATGTAAGATAAGTGAAATGGATGGTGCTCATGCAAGTTTTCAAGTGTCTGCAAAAGACTGAAGACGCCATAGTCTTTATATAAATGTGACTAGTGCAACACTCCCACTAAAGAAAGAAGTTTCGTATTGTCAAGTTCTTCAATAATTGGTTATATGTAGACGGATGGTGAAACAATTCATTTGTTAATTGATACATCCATGTAAAATTCAATTCAATTCAATCCAATTTACAAAAAAATACATTTGGATCGGATTGGATGGATCATATAATTAAATGGAAGAATAACAATCTATCCTATGCTATTTTCAAAAATTAACACTTTATGGATCAAAATCAATCGAACAAAACATTTTTTTCATATTTTATTATTTTAAATTTGTTAAAAGTTAATTTATGACTTATTCAAAATAGTTTAAGTTTTAAAAATAACTATTTATTTATAAAACAATCTTAGAAACCCAATAAAATAAATAAACATTTCTTTAAAGTGAATTGAAAAAATAAGTTGTATTTTTTTAACTTACAAAAATTCTAGTGGATAAATGAGTATTTTGAATAATCATAAAAATATTTGAGAGGGTTTGAGAGAAGATTCATTGTATTCAACATTCCCTAGTGCAAAGAAAACAAAAATTGAGCTTTGTACTCCATTTTTCTCAACTTTTGCACCTCGCTAGTTTTTTTTCTAGGTTTTGTTGTTTCCCGATTCTACAATCCGGAATAGATTTTTAATTGAGGGGGTGTTACGTATTAGCATACACCAAAAAAATGAAAAAAAGAGTGAACGAAAACACAACCACCATCAATAAAAACACCACAAGAATTACCTCAACCACATACGTTTACCACAACCACTTGAAAATAAAGAAGAAGGCACCACACTCTCCACTCTCCACCGTACTCAAAAGGGAATTGTTGGAAATAAAAAGAAGTATGGAGGTACAGGTGAAGGTATGGAGGTACAGGAGAAGGTATGGAGGTGTAGGGAGAATTTGCCAACAAAATTTTAAAAAAATACCCTACCCACACACCCCACACTGCAACCACTTCTCTGTTTCACCTACTCCACGACACCACCCACCACCTGCAGGTTGTGTCATGGCCCACAACAACTATTGGATATGAAAATAGTATAGGATGGATAGTGTGCAACATCAAGATGGGTCATGGTGAGGTAATTTAGAGTACCAACTAACCTTCACGGAACAAGGTTTCCCTTGGTCAATTACATGTTTGACACTTGAATCCATTTGTGTGTTTACAAGCTTAGCATTTATCACCCCTCTTTCTTCTAGAATGTTGATCACATATTTTCTATAAGACAGGACCAAACCATCCATGGATTGTGCCACTTCTATACCAAGGAAATACCTTAGATGTCCAAGATCTTTTGGGCAAGATATTGTTTTAGTTGTACAATACCCACCGTATCCCTACCTATGACAACAATGTCGCCACATGTACAATGAGATAGTTACATCCTTGGGGAGAATGACAATAGAACATAGAATGATCAGCATCACTTCGTATCATTCCAGATTGATGGATGACAGTTCGAAAATGCTCAAACCATGCACGGGGTTATTGTTTGAGGCATACCATATTAAATGACTCCCCTTGAGCAACAAAACCATGAGGTTGCTCCATGTAGACTTTTTCATCAACGTCACCATGTAGAAATGCATTTTTTTGTCAAGTTGAAACAAAGTCCAGGGATGAATAATTGCAATGGAAAAGAGAAGTTTAATAGAAGTCATTTTTGCAATAGGATAGAAAGTGTCAGCATAATCTTGGTCATAGATTTGTGTGTATCATTTGACAACAAATAAAGCTTTAATAGCGATCAATGTTACCATCAGGTCCTGAGGAACCAATCCCCAAGTACCACTACTTTAAAGGGCACACATCTCATCAATCCCCAAGTACTACTACTTTAAAGCTTCACCTAAAGACTTAGGAACAAGAATAGAAGATAACGAGGACAAACAAGAATATTGTATGGGGGAAAGCCTATGATAACTAAAGTTTGTATAGTGGGGAGAGCGGTTACAAGTAGAATGTGTACCCTTTTGAATAGCAATATACCAATCATTTTTAGATGGGACCAAATCCAGAACGAGAGATGGCTTCACAGAAGGATCAAACATGACTTCATTATATTATCCCCCTTTCCATCCTCTTGCAATCCTCAAGTTTGACAGCATTGCAATAGAGTATTTGAGTGTTTGATTCTCTCCACTTAACAGATAGCTTTTAAGGGTGGGTTCCTTAACTGCTATGGTGTTTATCAATTGGTATTAGATACGGTTGTCTGTGTCTCAGAAAGGGTAACCTACTGAGGATTTTAACTGGTAGAGGATTCTAACCAAATGGAAGTTTAGTGAAATGTTACTGAGTGAAGTGACATAGAATGTTTGTCACTGAGGTGTCGTCTCTCAGGGAGGTTCTATGATAGAAACTTGTGTATCATAGGGTGTCTAAGACTCATATCAAGTAGTAATACGTGAAGTTCAGCAGAGTGTTTAAATGTTCGGTTCTCTCCCCTTAACAACTAGATTCCCCAAGTGCTTTAAAGTTTACACATTAAATTCAGAATACAAAGAAGATATTACTACTAGACTGACCTTAATTAGAAAAAGAAATCCAGTGGAAGATCTCAAAAATGAATAGAGTCAGTACTTACTTGTCAAGTCTTTCACAAATTGCCCGGCGTACAGAAGAATTGAGACCATAAGCAATTGAGTTAAAGAGGCCCTGCAATATGTAGACAAAGTGAGATAGCTTAACAAGATACAAATGTAACAGTATTTTTCACAAAGTTGAACTTGATTGATCATCACAACATTAAGACACTACCAATCACCAGGGGAAACCATTACATTTACTGGAAAAGCACATAACATACCAGCAAAAAGGGAAAGTGATTAACTGCAGGAATACAATGCAATGCCCTTGTATTAGAAAATGTTCTTACAATTGTTTGGCATCATCTAGTGTTTAAATTGTAAGAATTAACCTACCGTTTTTCATGTTTCCCCAAAGAATAATCATTGAGAAAAATCAGCTTTGACAAGCACAAGATTAGCTAAGAAGATGAGGAAGTTGAAGGAATAGGGAGAAAACAAGAGTGGCAAGGTAAGTGTATAGCTAGAACACAAATCATGCAGGATAGTGGCAAGACATATCCACAGATAAAGCTGACACAATTAGATTGGTAATAAAAGTGCACATCTACGTGCTGCATAAATTGGAATTATATCAAACCACAACAAAACCTACGTGCCATTTAACTTATTGCATCTATTGTGGTTCAGTGACCAAACACCCAAAAATACCTTTCTATAGGCTTGTACAATCAGAGTTGTATAATTTAAGCACGAGATGTCTAAGTGTAAATGAATATTTGTATTTTGAGCTCAAAGATGTTGGAAAAATAAATTTGAACAGGTTGTACCCTCAGTTTCAACCAATCAAGTCAAATGCATAAATACACCAAAGGTTGAATCGTTCATTTGGTCCTTGTACAAATACAATAATCATTTTCACAAATACATCTTATACATTTTAGTCCCTACACCAAGAAACCAATTGGTTTAATCTCCAACATGCACTTTTTAATCCACTACACTACATTCCATCCAAAAAATATAGGGACTAAAACAAAAGATGTATCTGTTATAGAGGTTAGATAATTCATTTTAACATGTTATTAACATATAGTAGCGAAGACGACATAAGTATGATCAGGGGGATGCTAGGAGATCAGAGGAGGTGACAAGTTTATTGAGAGGACTTAAAAACAAAGGACAACCATGCTGAGTCTCCAGATAGATTATAGAACATTCAGTGAACAAAAAATAGAGCTAAAAAAAATAGTATGGTTACTTGCTGATACCATAAGAGCAGCTGTTCCAACATCAAGAAATGTGAGCCAAAAGATTCTATGGTTGGGTTCAAAAAAATCATGAATACGGTTAATAGTTCCAAAAGCCCATGATCCAATCAGAATTAGTGGATAGTATCCCCAGCGATTCAGAGCCTGCAGTGTAAAACAGAAAACACAATAGATCAGTGAGAATGTAGATGCAACTGGGAATAACAGTTTCCTCTTAAGCAATTTGATTTAAGCATGCATATTAACTTACTTAAGAAAATCCCAACGACAAAAAATAAGTGGTGAGCATCACTAAACCACATTAGAAATCATAGAACAGTACTAATTTATTTTATCCATGAAAACTTCTTTGTGTGAAATACATTATAATATACATATCTTGTGTGAAAATTTCCCTTATGGTGGGTTTGATTGAGAGGATGAGTGAAGATAGGAGAAGATAGATAAAATTATAGTCTATAGATGTTTTGTGCAAGAGGAGATCAATTATTTAAAAAATGGTGGAACCCAGAGTACTATTTTTCACCTATTTCTACTAGTATCTCTATATCTCTCATCATCTCCTCTCTATTTCTCTTCAACCAAAAACTTTTCATTTTCATTTTATTTCTCATCTATTTCCACTCCACCTGCTTATTTCCATCTAACTGGTTTCTCCCCTCTACCAAACACACTCTAATTCTAAAGAAACCTAGCCTAAATAAGGCATTTGCACAAAACGAAAAGATTAAAATCAAAATTCCTCATGACAGAAGGTAAATTATAAAGTATTAAAGGCACTGTGGATCACTGCAATACAGTTGCTAGAAACAAATAAAAGTGTATCTAGTGTACATGGATTCTTATATTTCAAATCTTGGAACCTGGTGATAATAGAATAAAATACCCTCATGTTATCTCTTGTATCTGACACAAAAGTTTGGCTTGACATACCAACCGCCATCTGAAATTTGAAGAAACAAGAAAATATGGTCTCAAAAAGTGCCTAAACAAGCAATTTGTTTCGTTTGAGAAATAATCAGTAAAATCAGGTACATACACGGGTTGCATTATTCAGCATGCGTATTACTTGAAAGTATGTAAACCCATTATACAGAATTGCACCCCAGAGTGGCATGTAAAATGTTACAAAATGAACTGCCTGCATAGAAAAAGGAATTACCGTTTAGAGGAAAAAGAAAAGCACCAGATTAATGACTAATCTGATAAACATATACACAATATATTAACACTGCAAAGTTGCAGAAAATTGGGAGATGACTACTGTTATTCTACTATCTTTCATTCTAATCTTCATTAATATCATAAAATACATTTAGATAATGCCACAATGATGAGCATCCTAGACCCTAAACAAAAGGAAGAAAGAATGCTGTATAGAAAATCATTTGCTTGTAAACATTTCTTGCATGGATTTTTCAGCTGTCAAATTCAACTGCTTTCAGGTTAATAACTACGTATTAGATTTTGAGTAATAAAGAGCTGCTACAAGGAAAATATTATTCTCAAAGCCAACCAAATCCTTACTTTCATTTCCAGTCCATTTGTATTTAGAGAATGGCAAATTACATAAGGGGGCAAAACTTGACACTAAACCAGGTTTTTGAAATATTTACACAATTATTGAAAGGGATACCAGACTTGGAATCTTTTTTACTTGTACTGAAACATTTTATGTTATAGTTTTACCATAACTTAAGAGGGGTGATCAAATTGTAATTACAAATTGATAACAGAAGCCCACACCACCACAATTTACCCCTTCCTACATTTATGAAAGAAAACTTCCATAACTTTTGAGTCAATTAAAATTAAATTTGAAGTCAATTTACATTTAATTTTTTTAATTTAAAAGGGAAGAAAACAACTCTGCACTCTAAGAGCCTATTTGAAAATCCATGTATAACATGTATAATGAAAGAAACAAGAGGGAATTGCAGAAATTTTTAGGAGAAATATAAAAGCATTGTTTGGTATGCATTCCTGGTCTCCAATTACTACTTGCCTTCCCTGCGCGACCTGTTTGAGTCCAACACCATGCACCTAAATGTTTATGGTCATTACCAAAGGAGCGCATAACAGTCATAACCAAGGAAGTACCTATCAAAGTAAAAAGATATACCGGATGAGCTCTTAGAATTGCATGTTGCTAATGAAATAATTGAGCTTAGAACATAGAATGAAGTGCTATTATTTCTCTTGGTACATAACCAGGATCTAAGGCCATTTGATTAGCTTTTATTTGCTCAAAGAAATCATTTTCAGATAAAACATGAGCTCTTAGAATGTGAAGATTATGGCAAACTAAGCTATTTCTCAAAGCTAGGATATTAAAAATTGATTTATACATAGCTGCATACCCCAGACATACAAGTGAAACATGGCCTCTAAATCTTCAACATCAGTTTTGTGTTTTACAACAGTACGGTGCAGGGTAAAAGCAATTGTTGTAGTCCATAGAAAAGATGCCACACAAAAGAAATGGGTGCTATAGCCCTGTGCATAACAAAAGAAACCTTTGAACGGGTCCCTGTATCAAAGTGAAACTTCTATCAATCACATGATGAACAACTTCAGCTGATACATACATTTAAAGAAGCATGTATACCCTATTATGCTGAAGAAACTGCAAAGCATATCCTGCAATCGACAAAAATGTAATAAAAATAGCATTATGGATCAGAAAAAAAAGGCATGAATTAACCAAATAACCAGTGCAAAGGAACAGACACATAAGGTTCCTGGAATGTCAAAGTATCTACTTCTTTCAATTATAAAGCAGCATTGCAAACACAGAATAAAGTGGCTAAGGGCGTCAAGAAACAAGAATAAAAAAACTATAAAAGTTAGCTTCTTAACATAAAATGTTGTCCAGCAATCTAACAGTTTTTATCAACATATACTCATAAAGTAGCTTTTACAATCACAATTGCAGTCAATAACAATCTGGTAATATCTGATAACTTTTACAACAAATATATTGCATACAGAATCTTACTATGGTCTTGTTTGGATAAACTTACCAAGAATCACTTGTAGGAGAAGAAGAAACCAAGAAAATAAATTGAACTAGTTTTTCCCACAAGTTAAAAAAGTAGCATATGTTAAAATCAAGTTCTTAATAAGCACAGAAACCCTAGCTTATGCATAAACTAATTTTAATAAGCTTAACTCCTCTTATTTTCTACTCCTCTAAGACAGTGAAGTTTTTTGAGAAGTTTATCCAAACAGTGTCATATGTCTACTAGCTTAACACCTAATTTTACTTTTTCTTGCAAAGTAAGTTTAACTTAACCTTAGGTTCTCCATCATATTAAGCTCCTAATTCTAAAGCTACTTGGAGTCACAAGTTCAGTAAATTTATCTTCGGAAACAGCTGTTTTATGCTCATTCTAAAACCTAATCGACTAGCTTATGTTAAAGCAACTACAAATCGAGTACAAAAACAAGCAATTAGGTTTTAAGAAAAAAAAATCAAGTGTGAAATCGACTGTCGGTAAATTCAATTGAAGAGGCCAAAGCGCGTTTCACCACGCCGTTTTTGAGAATCGTCCGGTATTAGTAAATTAACGAATAAAGAATTAGAAGTAAGGTTTAAAATACAAAGAGGAAACGCAGAATTTCAGATCTGGTGAAGAGGAAGCATACAGCGAGAGCGAGGTAGAAAACGAGCTTGAAGGAGAACTTGCGAAGCTCCTTGAATAGAAGGTAGCAGAGTACAATGAAGCTGGAACCGGCCAACGACAGGCTCGACGCTCCGGAGTTCACTGCCGTCAGAATCTGGCGATCGTGCGCAGTGAGAGTAGCGCCGAGTGCGACGGAGGCCGCCATTACACGGAACCAGTTCGCTATCGCCGATCAGTAGTCACTCTCTTGATTCTCAACTTCTAACTTACTGCGAAAGGAAGAGAGAAAGGAGAGAGCCGAACGGTTTTGAAATTTATTTTTTTTTCTGGAAAAAGAAAATAACAGTAGTATGATTGTTGATTTATGTTTAATTATTGATTTTAATTTGCATGTAAATGGTTAATGTGAGGAAATATTGTGAATTAATTAAAGATGTGATAAACTTATTATAAAAATTATTAACTGTTGAGTTTAATTTTACTTCTGGTTTTTCAAAATTAATTTTATGAATTTTTTCAAAAGTGTGAATTTAGTCATTTGCACCAACTTATTTTAAACTTTACTTTTTTAAGTTATTTTTAAAAATTAGGATAAACACTTCATTTAGAACCATCATGATTATTTTGTTTTTAGTAAAAAAAAACTACAATATTAGTACAGCAATTTCAGTGTTGTTAATTTTATTTGAATTTTAAATCCTATTAATAATTAAGATAATTGAACATATCTTAGTCTATAATAATTGTCACTTATATTTATTTAAAAAACTAATTTTAGTATACAATTAATTATCCGTGAAATTTTTTACATACTTTTTGTTTCATAAATTTAAAATCTTTAATGATTTTTCAAGATTAATTATATACTAATGTTAATTTTCACTTTAATAAAAAAAAACATTACAATTAGTAATAACAACAATCATCTACCACCACATAAAAAAGTATTATTGAAGAAAAAAAAAATACAAGTAAATATAAACTCATATATTAACAAAATTGATACATATATAGCTTATACTTATTCATAAATATCTTTAATAAAAGACTTGATGGATGGAAACCTATTATATCAATAAAATTGATCTTTAAGAAAAAATCTCAAGTTAGCAAGCTTATAAGCACAAACATTTCCTTTACGAAAAAATATGTGAAAATTGAAATCTAATTTTGTCATAGTAATTAAGACAAGTGTTCCACATATTACGAAGCATCCAATAAACATTAGTTCTAAAAGTAAATGCAACACAAACCAACCAAGAGAGAATCACATTCAAATCCTAAAACTTAAGTCATAAATTAGTAAGACTTATCTTTTGAGTTTCTTCAATAGCATGTATAAACCACCAATAAATTCCTTCATACTCTCACGAAAAATACTTTCACAAACAGCAAGACCAAGAGAACTCCTAACAATACCATCAGTGTTAATTTTAACCCAACTTTTCTAAGATAAAAATGTAATAAAAGATTAGCAAAGTGTAATTTTCTTATTTATTCAAATGTAAATTATGTATACATGTGTGATAATTCTTTTAATTGCGTCATATTTTCTTCATGTGCTGGAATATTTTATGAACAAAAAGGAGAAAGAACATGGTGTCATTATTTTTTTAAAGTTTGGGTGCTACAATGCTTAGCATTAATTCATATCCATTACAGTTTTGTTATTCATTCCATCGTTAAGGTACAAGGAATCATACATAAAAGACAAGTTTTTTTTTATTGAAATATAAAATTAAAAATTATTTATATTTTTTAAATATTAAAATTGAATTAAGATTATGATTTCTTTTGATAGATATTATTTGTGCTTATTTTATTCGGATCTTATATCAAATAGTTATATGCTTCAGTTTCTCTTCAGACCCTTGTGAGATATTCTTTGATTCCATGTGGCCTGCACCACGTACTTTCAATTGAAAGTAACTCAGATATTGTTTTTTAATTTTCGTTTAAATATACATTTTAGTCTAATCTTTTAATTTTTTTATTAATCGTGATCAATTTTAACTTTTTTAAAAGTGATTCCTATTTTTTTTTCAATAACAATATCATATGTATTCCAAAACGTCACGTCACGGTTCTTATCTAAATAACAATTCTAGATGTATACACGTCACATTTTCATTGTGGTGATGAAGACTATTTTGAAGATTTAAAATAGAAAACTAAGAGAAATATTTTAGAAAATTAAAACTGAATATTTATAATTAACAAATTACCCTTTTTTACGAATTTTCCAATGTAAAAAAGTTGTTGATAATATGATCGTAGAAAATAATTTCCATCAATTTTTTTTATTAAAACTCGTGGGAAAACTTTCACAGAATTACTTCTATAATTTCTCATAAAAAAAATCTACAGAAAATTGTAACTTTTTTGTTCTGTTATAATTTCATAATTTCAGTACTCAAAATTGCTGAACAAAATAATTTTTGTTTTGATGTAATTAAAATAATTAAAAAATTAAAAACAAAACATACAATAATCATGTGTTAAATTTTTTTAACGCAATATCCATCAAGTTCAATCACAAAACCAAATAATACAATGTCAAATAGTTTTGAGATAGTCAATTTGAAGCATTTCAACAAGTGTTCAAAAGTAAAAAAAAAATGTTGTTGAAGAAGGGTCTGATATATTTTATTACCCATGAACAAGATATAGAAAAAAAAAACTATGTTTGTAATATAAAATTATTTTTAATGATATATTGGGTCATGTGGTTAACCATTTATCCATTGACCTGGTATTTTGACCAGATATTGATTGATCCGGTTTGATAACACTTATTTATACTGGATGATTGAGACTTATTTGGAGTTGAGATTTATTACTTTCACCAAATCTACTTCTTAAAACATATTTTTGATAAAATTATTTGCCAAATTATGTCGTAATTGGATATTCTATGACCTAAAACAATAAGTGTATGAAATCCATTTTTTGTTCATTTTCTCTAAACTATAACTTAACATCCAAAACCATGTCCAAACACAATCCCAACCATATTTGTCACATACATTACATGTGAATAAATTTTAGTGTGTATCCTGAACTAGTATCAAGTGCTTATACTTGTCCATTGTCGTGTATATCATCAAACCATAGAAAACTCAATTATCACTTCGAATAGCTTGTGTTCAATGTGATTGCCCTTATTTCACCCTAACCATCATTTTGCTGCAACTCTGTATTTCTGGCCACAGTCAGATGTGATAGAACTACCTGCCACCCTTTTCATGATGACCAAGCCATGCCGTCTTGTAAAATAAAATAACACACCTTTTTTTTTCTTTTTACCCTTTTCTATATGATATGTATATTTTATCTACTTTGCTGAGGAGCGTTATCTGCTGCTATATTTTATGTTTGTTACCATTTTCACTTACGGCAACATACACAAATGGTCCAATGAAAACATCATCGAAGTCCTGAAGTGGCTCCAACACCTTCACCACATCACTCATAGTTGGCCTTGCATTTGGGTGAGGACTCAAGCATTTAAAAGCCAACATAGCAACTTTCATGGCTCCTTTCATGGGAAATTGCCCTTCTAGTCTACAATCTATGATGCTATAAACTATTTTCGGATCTCTCAGTAAAGGCCTTGCCCATTCCACTAAGCTCTTGCCACCATTCGACCGAGACTTATCCACCACTCGTCTTCCCGTAAGCAATTCCAACAGCACCACTCCATAGCTATACACATCACTCTTGGTTGTAAGATGACCTGTGACAAGGCAATGAGTTATTACTTCATCAAATATAAGTTTTTGTCATTCTGGACATAAGAAAATATAGCTTGTTTAGTTTAACATTGTGATGTTGTGAATTTCTACGTTTAATACTTATAACTTTCACGTTTTCGGGCTCAATTGAAAGTGACAACATCAAGGGAATTTTAGTTTCTAGTAATATGAAAGGCCTAAATTCAATTTACACTACAAAAATTCTTATTGAGGCTTGTAACATGGTTTTAGGAGTAAGGAATGAAATAGCCTCCTTTGCCCCTTTACTTTTTGGATGTCAATTGATGCTAGAAACTTGGTTAACTTTTGTATGGTAGTGCATATACCTGTCATTATGTACTCAGGAGCAGCATATCCTTGCGTTCCCATTATGCGTGTTGTTACATATGTATCTTCCCCTTCAGGGCCATCCTTGGCTAGACCAAAGTCTGAGAGTTTAGCTGTGAAATCCTAGATTTAGAGGAAAAAAACGTTAAAAGAGTGTAAGTTAATTTCTTGATATGGAAATTAAGAAGAGCATGCAATTAAGAGATGCAGTATGAGATCACAGAACATACTGAGTCCAGTAAAATGTTTGAAGCTTTTAAATCGCGGTATATTACAGGCTTATCTGCTTCATGAAGGAAGGCCAGACCTTTGGCAGCTCCTAATGCAATTTTCATCCTGGTTGACCATGGCATAGCAGCAGAGTATCCTATTTGTATTAGAGCAAAAGAAGCTGTTATTAAGGCTTGGTTTATGTAAGAATCCAATTTTGTGTATCAGTAAGAGGGATTTTCCATTTGTCATCAGTATCCAAAGAAAACACATAGATTTGAAACAATTAGGTGTGCATGACCTTACAGAACAGAACATCTAAAATTCTAAATCATTTGATGATAATTATTGAGCTTGATCTTGCAATCATGTTTGACTTATGAGATACTTCTGATATAACCAGAAATGCAGAAAAACAAAAAGATGAGAATAAGCGAGAAAAGAAACATACTTCTGAAGAGTTGATTCTCCAAGCTGCCTCTTGGCATGTATTCATACATCAAAAGCCTGTTTTCATCTTCATAACAGTACCCTATTAACTTTACAAGATGTGGATGCCTTAGTTGTCCAAGAAATATAATCTCTGCCTAGAAAAGAAATTTTGATCAAAACAACAGTTTATTCAGATACTAGCTCATATGAGTATTTGTTCACGAGTGCAGTATTTTTTTTGTCAATGAAACAAATATGTCGGCATCTAAAATTGACGTGACAACCAAAAAATGGGGTAGTCATGAAAAGTTAAAAATGGCATTTGAGAAAGCTAACTAACCAGCCACTCCCTGTGACCTTGCAAGCCATCCAAGTCCAACCTTTTCACAGCAACAGTCTGAGCTTTCAAACCTGGCCTAAGTTTGTCATCCACAAAACCCTTGTACACAGGTCCAAACCCTCCTTCTCCTAGCATATTACTCCATGAGAAACTGCTCGTTGCTTCCCTTAGCTCCTCAAGTGTGAATGCATAAAGTTTGGAGCCACCAAAGGAAATTGAAAGATCCTCAATGGCCTGAGTGGAGCTTGAATTGCTCACATCAGATAGACACAGCCTCTGGAAAGACCCTTGTTTCAAAACCTGTTTCTCTGATTCCTCCAAGGAGCACTTAACCTTGTAACAACTTAAGATCAAGATCACAGACTTCCATGTGTTCCTTTTAGTACCCATCTAGGAAATTGGTCTATATGTGAAACTGCAACAACCCTGTTGTGTAACTTTCTTTCACAAGCTACTTCTGATTCTAAAAATATGAGGAAGACGACATAAAATTTGGAATAATTGATGATGCTAGGAAAAAAATAAGTGAAAGTTGAGGAAGTTTATAAGTACAACTTCACCTACCACCTCAGAAGAAAAATTGTGGGAGATTCCTTGACTTCTAGAACTCATGAATGTGGATGCTAGAACAATATTACACGATATACATGAAGGATTTCTATTTTATTTTAGGTCAATCAACATGCCTACCTATTATTGACTTCAATGTTACACTAATATATTTTTCATAAACACTTATAAAAAATAAGGAACAAATATATCTATAAATTAAAATTTGTAAAGCTAATTTAATTTTATGAAAAAAGTGAAATTTAATTTGTTTCTCCAAATTACGGAACGACTCCATCAAATATGAGTGCCGTCCACATATTTTTGTGTTTGGCAAGTGATGTACATTCGCCGAGAAGATCGGAAAAATGAAGAGATGTAACAAAATTCCATTAGTGCCAAACCAAAAATTCCATTCTAATTTGTAGTTGCACACATCAAAAGGTTTTTTTAATCGTTCATTTGGTTGTGTTGAGGACACGTGAATTATTATAACAAAAATAAAAGTGCTATGTGGATTTTGAGAGTATTTTATGGTTTAATTTGATATGTTCCTATATTTGGTAGGTAAGTTTCTCTACGTTGTTGTTGTTGTAGTTAGAATGTCATGATCATACAATAGCGACCCGACAATGAAACTCTTCTTTTAAATTCTTTATGTGATCATCAAGGGCAGCTTCTAGAACCTACAACTTAAGGGTTTCCTCTAAGACTGAGTGTTTTTTTGAGAAGTTTATCCAAACAGTGTCATATCTCTACTAGCTTAACTTTTACTTTTTCTTGCAAAGTAAGTTTAACTTAAACTTAGGTTCTCCATCATATTAAGCTCCTAATTCTAAAGCTACTTGAAGTCACAAGTTCAGTAATTTATCTTCGGAAACAGTTATTTTAAGCTCATTCCTTCTAAAACCTAATCGACTAATCACGCCTTTGAAAAGAAGCAACTAAAAATCGAGTACAAAAACAAGCAATTAGGTTTTAAGAAAAAAATCAGGGGCGAAATCGAGTATCGGTAAATTCAATTGAAGAGGCCAAAGCGCGCTTCACCACGCCGTTTTTGCGAATCGTCCGGTATTAGTATACTCACGAATAAAGAATTAGAAGCAAGGTTTAAAATACAGAGAGGAAACGCAGGACTTTAGATCTGGTGAAGAGGAAGCATACAGAGAGAGCAAGGTAGAAAACGAGTTTGAAGGAGAACTTGCGAAGCTCCTTGAATAGAAGGTAGCAGAGTACAATGAAGCTGGAACCGGCCAACGAAAGGCTCGACGCTCCGGCGTTCACCGCCGTCAGAATCCGGCAATCGTACGCAGTGAGAGTTCTGCCGTGTGCGACGGAGGCCGCCATTACACGGAACTAGTTCGCTATCGCCGATCAGTAGTCACTCTCTTGATTCTCAACTTCTAACTCACTGCGAAAGGAAGAGAAACAAAGGAGAAAGCGGAACGGTTTTGAAATTTTGTCCTTTTTTTTTGGAAAAAGAAATTAACAGTAGCATGATTGTGGATTTATGTTTAACTATTGATTTTAATTTGTGTGCAAATGGTTAATGTAAGGAAATATTATGAATTAATTAAAAATGTGATAAACATATATTATACAAATTATTAACTGTTGAGTTTAATTTTACTTCTGGTTTTTCAAAATTAATTTATGATTTTTCTTGAGGTATGAATTTAGAGTTCCTTTGCACCAACTTATTTTAAATTTTATTTTTTTAAGTTATATTTAAAAAGTAGGATAAATATAGTATTTGGAATTATTTTAATTTCAAATTGATATTATTAGATGAATCATTATATTCACATTATTTAATGTATTGTTTATTTTTAAAAAAAAATCATTTGATTGTATGTTATATTTGTTTTTAGATATAAGAGAAATGGGAACCAGTTCAACCCTTATAAAGAAACTAACATCTAGCAAATAACACAAATTAACTAACAAAAATCCTACCTATTAAAATAAATCTTAAAAAATAACTTTAAGAAATCATTCTTATACACACCAAAGATTCCAAACACCAATTAGAATATGAAAACGAAGCAGAGAAAACAACCGTTTTCTCTATTAAAATAAAGACATCAAATGTTTGAGTCAACAAGGACTTTCACAAGGTTTGGATGTATTGAATCCAAGTGTTTTGAAAAAATAAAAAAGGTGGGAAAAGATGATGAAGGTTGGAAAAGTCAAAGAGAAAGGGTGAAGCAATTAAGCTAACCAAGAATCAATTTCATGAATCATGGAAAATGTTGCAAAAGAAGAAGTGATAATTTGGAAAATGGAATTCATGCAAAGCCATAAAGGGTTGCTCATTTAATTAGGGTTTGACAATTGCATTGCCCTTTCAAGTTTTAAAGTTATTGATATTAAGAAGTACAAATTGGTTTCATATAAAAGTTGGAAAAGGTAGTGTACTAGTGGGGCTGCTATAATAATATTTAGGGGTATTTTATTTTTTACATGTTTCTGTCAAAATTCACCTTCATGATGCTTCCTACTTAGAATGATTTTTGGTAGTAACTTTTAGTGGCTCAACAACTCACTACCATGGCCTAGGTCAAAAGGAAAGAAAACTACTCTTCATTATTATATCATCTCCCACAACCAAAAACCTAAATTTTCCAGAAGCTTTGTTTATTTGTGACTTATAGTATATTTGTTTAATTGCTTTTGGTGTTGTTTTTGTTAATTAACATTAATTCATGTAAAAAAATAATGTTTAAAACTTATATGTTCTTAATATTTAAAATGCATATAAAAATGAAAATAAAATACATTAATTATCATACTTATATTAATTTTAGTAACATTTATCAATATCTATTAACAATTACAAAGTTATATCTAGGATAAAAGGAAATCACTGTTTTCGTTTTTTAAGAAAAAAAAATATTATTGAATATTTTTTTACCGACTTAGCTTTTTTTCTTTGATATTTTTGTGATTTCTTTGAACCGTTTAAAACAATAAATTGGAGAATTCCTTTTGTCAATATAAAATAACATGCATATATTATTTTTAGGTTATTAAATGTAAAACTAAATATTGTATTTATAGAACAATCTTAAGTTGCTAAAAAAAATTATATTCTATATTGGTCATTAAAGTAGTGAAGATTTTAGTTGGTAATTCATTGGTCTGAATCTGTTAAATCACTGTCATACTCATAGTGATTAAATATAGCTTAATATTTTTATAAACATTTGAAATATTACGTGACCTCATATAAAATAACAAATTAAATACTAGTTTAAGAAATCTCACTAAGCAAGCTTAGATGTTCTTTAATTTTGGACCCATCAAAGGATCACACCTCCTGCGTGTCAAAATAGATTAATCTAACAAAAATTGCCAAAAAAAAACAAGTTGGATTGTTCTTATTTTATAATTAAGTTAAAAATCTCAACTCAATCTAATCCTAAACATATTGAAAAAAAAATGCATAGTGCATGAGTTGAATTGTAAATTAAAAAAAGATATAAAAAATATAACGCCCAGTTTCGTAATCATATTAATATTATCTTACTAAATTATACCGATAATCTTTAGAAGTTGCTATTATTATGAGTTAAATAAATGAAATAAAATACAATACAATAGTGTATAATTTTTAATAACTAACAAAATATTATTTCTTAAATACAACATCATATTCACAAATTTTCTATATATAAACTAATGATATTTGAATTATTATTTGCAACAACTCTTTGTGTGAAATATGGGGAAAATTGATTTGAGTATATTAGAACGAATATGGAAGGATCTAAGTTCATAAGTAAAATTAATATTTTTTAAAATATACTTAATCATAATAAGTAAACATTCATCATGGTATAGTAAGTGCTCCGAATATATGATAAGAGAAATATTTATATTTCTATACTTGAAAAATAAGAAGGGAAGAATAATAATGATGAAAAAATAACCATTGAATATGTATAGTCTACTTATGCATCGTTTTTGTTAATATATGAGTTTTGGTTTAGTCTTCCCATATTTTTGTATTTTTTTTTAATAATATTTTTTTCATGTGATTGATGATTGTTGTTACTTGAGATGTCAACCTAACTGTTTTTGTTAATATATGAGTTTTGGTTTAGTCTTCCCATATTTTTGTATTTTTTTTTAATAATATTTTTTTCATGTGATTGATGATTGTTGTTACTTGAGATGTCAACCTAACTGAGATGTCAAGTTTCATAATGATACCTAACATAAGAACTTTTTATAATAATAATAATAATAAAAAAGACAAATAAAGAAAAAATAATTGAAGTTGATCGAATAGATATAACATTTATCTTTTATTGATAATGTTATTTTAGTATATGGTTTAAAAAATAATCTAGTTAGCATAAGTAAATTATGTGAAAATAAATATGTTGTTATTTTTAACAAGGATCATCATATAGTAAAATATTATGATGAGACTAATATTTCCTGCCAACAAATAATATAATTTATATAAAATTGAATTAGGCGAATTATCAACCTAGAATATCTCATGACTCATGTTTATAAGAAAAATCATTAGGTTTCATATAAAAAGCTTAATCGTGCTAACTTGAAATTAATCTAAAAAAGTGTAAAAACATAATCTCATAAAGGATCTCTATTAATATCATTTAAAGACAACCATTTTTTATATGTATAAAACAAAACAAGTTAAAACATTTTTCAAAAGTATAAACAAAGTTCAAACATAAAAATCTATACATTTTAACTTATTTAATTTATTGTTACCACATCTACTGGGAGCATTAAATAAACATAGTTTTATAAGACGAAAAATAAATATAACTCTATTCCACAAAGATTATTCCGTTAGTACTCATGTAAACAATATTATGTTTAATGGTACTAATGAATCTTTATTTAAGAAATTATATAAACCTATGTAGAACCAGTTCAAGATAAAAATGAAGAGAATTGAGATATTTAAATAGGTGGTCATATACACACATCAAACTAAATATGTCAAAGAACTTCTCAATGACATATTTAATTAAAAACATATGGGAGATGGTGTCACGAGAGTCATTTTATTAAAAATATAAGAAAGATCAGTAACTATTTAAAAAATATAAAAGGTGTGAATGTCACTTAGTATAATCTCAGTGATATTATATGTTAGATTTGACAAAACGGACAAGTTTAATAAAAAAATAAGAATTTTTATATTAAATTTCTAAACCCTAAACTTAATTAGTAAGTGTTTATTATTTAAATTGCAATAATATTGTATATTAGTATTTTTCAAATAAGACAACTCAAAATTTATAATAATTATAATTCTTTGAGTTATATTTTTTTATTTTAATAAATTAATTTTAATTCTTTGAGTTATATTCTTTGAGTCATTATAAATATCTCTTAATATTCACAATTCCTATCATCTAAAGTTATAGGAGCTAAAAGAGATAAAAAGAAGTATGTACAAAAATGAAAAACAATGATTTTTTAAGTAAAAGGACTATAAATAAAATTTATTTAAGTGTACTGTGAAATGAATAATTTTATTCAAATAAAAATTGATTGATTACTTTATAGTGAGTTCTTTTTAAATGCAAATCCAACACTTTAGGTAAGAAAATCTGAACTGAGTTTCATTCAAATTATGGAAAATTTCTATTTATTTAAGTATTGACTATTTTGTGTGATCTCAGCATAAAAAAGTTTATATTCAATACTCTTCTTTACAATTTTTTTTTCACTGGTGAACAAAGTCCATTTCTATTTAATGGCTTACCAAGAGTTTTTTTGTTGAAAAAGGAAAGAAGAAAATGAAACTTTAGTTGAAACCAGTACGCAAGTAATGAGAAAGGGAATGAGTACAAAACACTCCACACTCAACTGTGGAAATACCTAAACCCCAAACAACCGGAAAAGAAAATATCAAACACACATCAAATCAAAATTAATTGATGAATCAAAATTAAACAACGTACATTTCCACTAGGAATTGTGGTTGGTGAAGATAAAAAATATTGGAAAAAAACCATTACTAATTGCTAGTATGTAGGTGCATGTTAGGTTAGATTTGTGAATTTTGATTAACATGTATTACGAAGTGAACTTTATGCCTAACTTAACTCTATAAAATCTATTTATGGGTGAGGTTTGCACTCATTTATATATAATGAAATATTTTCATCTCTAGTCGATGTGTAATCTCCAACACACCTCCTTACGCTGAGAGTGACAGCTCATGCGTGGAACAACATATTATGAGTGATCCGATACAGCCCAACAAACACTCTCTAGTAGATTTTTAAAAAAATGGACTTTATGCCTAACTCAACCCTATAAAGTCTATTTATGGGTGAGGTTTGCACTCACTTATATATAATGAAATATTTTCATCTCTAGTCGATGTGTAATCTCCAACACACCTCCTTACGCTGAGAGTGACAACTCATACGTAAAACAACATATTATGAGTGGTCCCATAACACGTCAACAAACACTCACTAGTAGATTTTAAAAAAAATTGTTTTGATTACAAAATAAGAACAAAGAGAAAATTAAGTACTAGTATAGATCATAAGTGTTGTTTCAAATTAAGTAGCAAGTGTTTGTTTGAATGGGTTTTCGTGGTTTTACTCCGCCATGATAGTCCAATGATTGGAGCAGAAAGTGGAAAACTTTCCAACAGTTTTGGTAGCTGTGATTGCTGAAGTGGTGGCGTGGAAGATAAGCGATAATACAAAATTGAACACCTTCTTCTTCAGAATAACACTACTTTATATATAAGACTACGTGTGATGATGAGTGAATTGGTACCAATTTCAATCTTTGACTTTATTCATTAGTGATTTTGCTTGAAAAATTCCATTTTTTTATTCACAACATCTTATACATAAATTCAAAAATAGCAGTTTAAAGAAATTATATAAAAATCAAATCCCCTAAAAAATAATAGGAAGTTCTAAAAACTATCTTGAGCCTTAAAGGAAAAGTCCAAAGAATATTGAGACATCGTGCAAAAGGAAATTTTCCGTACAAGAGAATCATGATTTATATTTTTGACTAAATTATGTTCGATTAGTAAAAATATTCATGAAATTTATACTTATAAAAAATAAACTAATATTATATTTTTAAAATACATAAATGAGTTTTAATTTAATTATATTATATCTTAAATTTAAATTTAAATTTAATAAAATGAATTGAATTTTAAAAATATATTTAATTTTGTTTTTTAAGCAGATTGAAATGGCTGATTGAATGGTTGAGTGACATAGAACTAGGCTAGATTGAAAAATTGCAATTCGTTATATAATATTTTTTAGAAAATTCATTTGACAACTTTAAAAGTAATGTTGTATTTTCTAATTAAAAAATTTAATTTCAACTCAAGAAGTTAGATTTTCGTCTCATCCCTTCGATTTGTTTTTGTTGGAAACTTGGCCAAAACCTATTTTCCAAAAATCATTACTTTGTTTTTTTTATTATAATTGTTTTTTTTTATAAAAATTTTCATGTTAGATATTATTATGTAACTTGACATCTCAGCTAGTAATGTTTTTTTGAAAATTACTTAAAAAGTAATTATAATAATAATAGTAATTATATTTTTATTATTAATGATAATTTAATATGAAATTAATACTAATAATTTTATTTTATATTAATATATATTAAAATGAAAATATTAATATAATAAGAATAATAATTATAATATTAATATTAATAATATCATCATTATTATTTTTACTATTATTAATCAACTCCTAAATGTGCTTGATCTGAACCTACTATCCGTCATAAAATTAAAATTAATGTGTCCTTAATGTGTCCTCAAACGGACCCTTATGCGTCCGTTAAGCATCCCAAGTCATAGGACTCCAAACCAAGCCCCCAAATTAATATTCCAAGGAAACTGCAACAGTCAGGATTTGAACTCAAGTCCTTCCAGTAACCCAGGAAAGCATTAACCACTAGACGAAACAAATTCTTTGGTTATATTATCATTTTTATTATACTTATTATTAATATAATTTATACATATTAATATAATTATTATTAATAATAATAAAATAAATTATACTCATATTATTAAATTATTAT
>Ga0123342_1002140_pt1 | contig 33118 bp, 22 predicted proteins | sample Turbeawhitnodule_FD_89960 | JGI IMG/M metagenome (GOLD analysis project Ga0123342, IMG submission 89960) | Root nodule microbial communities of legume samples collected from Mexico - Turtle bean Mexico white nodule | ecosystem: Host-associated > Plants > Roots > Nodule | place: Mexico: Nepantla... | reverse complement strand
TGTTGGAGATCCCACATCGACTAGAGATAAGGACATTTCATAATATATAAATGGGTGCAAACCTTATCCCTATGAGCCGGTTTTATGGGGTTGAGTTAGGCTTAAAGTCCACTTCTTAATACTAATAAATATTAATTAAATGTTAAAAAATAATACATATTTGTCGTTATTTTAAATTTTAATATATAGTATTGATTGTTATTTAAATTTATTAGAGTCAGTCCTAGAAATTTCTAGCAAGTAATGTATTTGATATTATAATTATACTTGTACACTATGTGACCATTAGGAAATTAAAATAGTTGAATCACTTTGACTACGGTCTTAGCCACTCTTCTTTAAAGAAAATAAAGAATATTTAAGTCAAGAGAGAATTTCACTTTTTTACGAGATTCGTTTTTTTATAAAAAAAAAAATGTAGATAATAAAAATACAAACAAGTAGGGACAACTAATGGACCACTATGATAACTGGTGTATTATTTCTTAATTTTTTTAATATATATAATATAATATGAAAAAAAACATAACATTTTAAATATTTTCTAACCCTTAATTAATTAATACTTATAATCAGATGAATATAGAAATTTGCTACTTTTAAATATTAGATTACTTAATATAATCAATATTTGAATTACAATCTTATTATATATATTTATATCATTTAAACTACACAATATAAAAAATCTAGTCATTTAAATTATCGTTTTTTATTTTAATATTTACTTATATATATAGTAAGTATGTGCATTTTGTAATTTATAATGATTTCGACTGAGAAAATAAAGAAATGATAGAAAATGAAAATAAAAAAATGTTAAATTTAAATGTGTTGTTCATGTGAATTTTAATGTTCCGTCTTACTCCAAATCCAATTTAATTGTTCTATACTAACATTTATTCTTAGTCCAATCCAAATTTCATTTGATAGTTGAATTATATTTTTTAATTTGAAATATAACTTGATTGAGAAAATAAAGAAACTAAAAATGTGAATACAAAAGAATGTTTAATATTTAGACTTGGTTCGCATCTCATTTAATATTTTAATTATGTTGTATATTAAATTTCTCATGTAATCTAAGAAATATTATTGAATAATTTTTGTGTAGTGATAAATTATTAAAGTTAAATTGGTATGAGCTTTTAGTTATATAGTTAAAAAGAGTAAGAAGAAAAAAACATATAAGTTAGATAGTAAAAGATGAGAAATAAAAACATACCACTTGTCTTGCAGCAAGCAGTAATACCAAGAAGCAAATCCCCATGACTATGGTTTGCCACGACCACTGCAAAAAAAGTAACGTAAAATTTGAATTGAGAGTAATATAGTATAGTGAGATGAAGAAGGAAGGGAGCAAAAAAATTAGGATGAACCTCATCTGTATTATGAAAAACAGAACTCAAAACAGGAATGAGGGCCATCTTTTTGGTGAAGTGTGTGATTCCGAGAAGACCTTTCAGCTGTTGCAGAGCTACAATTACAGCTGATCCAGCCATGAACCCTAGAAGAATCGCCTTTGATAGAAAATCAATGATAAATCCAAGCCTGCAATCATTTCACACTTTTCCTCTAGCTGTCATTTTTTCAGACCAATCTATTTCTTTAATTTTAATAATTCATCTCAATGTTTTGAGTTTGAGTTCTTATAAAGGTGAAAAAGAAAGTGCAGAGAAGGAAATGATGACCTTAGAACTCCAAGGGCTGCTTGAAAGATCCCAGCAAAAAATGTTGAAGTTAAGGCTAATTGAAGAAAGAGATCAGGTTGTGCAGTGGGAGAAACTTCCTCTGTGATCATGGATCCCAGCACTAGGGAAGCAATAGAAACGGGTCCTACTGCAAGATCCATTGAGCTTCCAAGAACAACATACACAAGGGGGGGAACAAAACTAGAGTCTGAAATATGCACCAAAAGCACTAATGAGCAAGGGTTTCTGATTTGTGAACTGAAATAAATAAGCATAGGCCACAGTGCAGGCAAAATCAACACACTCACAGAGTCCCAGAATTGCAGGAAGATTTGCAAGCTTAGCATAACTGATTCCCTGGATGACAATGCATTAATAATTTATCTTGGGTATGAAAAAAACTGAACTTGATGCAAGTTGATGAAAACAAATCATGGGGATGGGTAACCTGAGGGATGGCCAAACTTGCAATGGTGAGACCAGAAATAAGGTCAGATTTAAAGAGTTTGAAGCTGTAAGTAGGAGCCCATTGAAGCAAAGGGAAGACATATTGAGCTCCAAGGATTAGTTTTCTGTGAAGTGGTTGACCCTTAAATTGGCGAAGAGGATCATCAGGGAAAAGGATTTCTTTGATCTTGGTGATGAACTTCTCAAGACTGCTCTTGTAGGGTGGTGGAACAACTTGGTGTAAGTTCGTGGAATCCGATGAGGTTCCTTCCTCCATCGATACCTCCACGAATTCCATCTGCATGCGGCTATTTCTACGTTCCATATCTAAACCAAACTAAACTCCTCAAAGCTTTTCTTTATCTTGTGATGTCACCAATCTTAACACACCCTAACATCATATACCAAAATCTGTTAACCTAACAAATTTTATGTCTGATTCAATATAAAAAACCAGTTTATAAAATCAGATTTCTACTTACATATCACAACTTTAATTCAATATCAAAACACAGACTTAAAGGCTTTCTACTTGATTCAGTCAAGTGTTTATTTTTGAAGGACCCCTTTTAATATTTAATGATACTTTGACAATTTGTTAATTAAGATTTTAAATTTGACTTATTTTGAGTTTGAAAAATGAGAGACTTTTCACTCCCCCACCCTATAAAGTTTACACTTTTAATGTACCCATGCTATTTTTTGTTGATAAATAGATCACTTTTATCATGTGTGAGTACAGAGTACTTAGTTACTGAGTCAACCTCTCGAAATTAGAGGATTAATATTTGTAATAAACCAAATATTCAACAATTTAAATTTGGAATCATGAATATGAGAATTTTCTTTCAAGTAAATATTGATTACAATTTTGAAAATGCGTAGGTAATTGGACATAAATGAAGTAGTTCGCTAGAAATTATAATTACAATTTTCTTTTGTAAACAATTCTAAGAATAGAAAAAAGAAAATAAATTTATGCATAAATTAATTTATAAAATTTATTTGACATAAATTCTATTAATTGTGGTTGAATTATTTTAAATTATAAAAAGTTATTTCATATTTTCTTAGTATGTTCTTTTAAAAGGACTTTTAAAAGGACTTAGAAAGAAGTTTATCCAAACAAAATTATTTTGATTATGTATATACAGTTTTTCTTTTATAAATTTTGACTTTCTTTTATAAGTTTTGACTTTCGTTCATAAAAAAAAGACTGTAAAACACAATTTTTATATTATGACAAATCTTATTTTATGTTTTAAAATTTTTAGTTAAGAATAATTTGAGAAAAAGATGTTTTATGCTTTTTCACACGACTGTTCTACAAACTTTGATGTTCTGGCAAAATTCTAAACACAAGTCTTGTTAAATGCAACTCATCAATTTTATTTTATTTTTCAATCTTTTGAACTGAAATTGTTTTATTAAGATTTATAGTCCAACACTTTCAACATCTCACTAAGCAACTATTATTAGTAAAAATGTAAATATTATATGAATTAAAAAAGTAATTTATTTTAAATGATTTTATATTTGTTACAGGACACTCATTTTAATGATAAGTGTTATTTCAAAACCTATAAATTAAGAATAAAATTTTCAAATATAACTAATATCAATTAATTCTCTCCAAACCTTGAATTGATTTTAACACTCACACACTAACTTTTCAACCCAGATTTTTAACTATCGAAAATCAAATAAAAATTCAAAAAATGATTTTATATTTTAAAACTTTCGATAAGCTATGAATAAAAAAATAATTTAGTTTCATAAATGTAGAAAAGAATTAAAATTAAGATAATTAATTTTTCTAATAATTAAAAAATAATGATAAAATCCTATTTATTCCTCTTTTGTTCTCTCTCATGCATGATTTTCTTTTCTCTTTCAACCAAGTTCTTATTATGTCATTTCTCTACTTCCATTTTTTCAAGTCTCTTCTAATTATTTAAATTTATCTTACTAATTATTTAAATTTATCTTACACTAGTTGGAATGTTAAACATTGTTTTCACCCAACCATAATCATAGCAAGTGTTTGTTTGCTTGGAAAGTAAACATTTGACATATTTGTTTGCTTGGAAAGTAAACATTTGACATATATGCAAGAATTTTATGGTATAATTGAAGTTATTGTTAAGTTTAGGCATTATCTTTTAGGTCACAAGTTTCTAATTCGAATGAATCAACATATTCTTAAGAATGTATTTGATCAATCATTACAAACATCAAAGCAACAAGTTTGGTTAAACAAGTTTGGTTACATAAGTTTGTTGGCTATTGGCTATGTCTTTACAATTGAATATAAGCCTAACAAGAAAAATCTTGTTGTTGATGCCTTCTTTACAACCAACTAGTGAAATCATTTTTAAGCTAAAAAAATGAGGTAGTTACTCTAATTCATAGCTTTCTAAATTTTTTCATTAATGTATGCTTGTGTTCACCTTTGGTTCCACACTATTCGATCCAAGATGAGTTGTTGTATTGAAAGGATTGTTTGATCATTCTTTAGAACTATTTTCTAATTCTTCATATTTTGAATTAATAACATAACTCTCTTATTGCTAGTCATTTTATGTGGCCTAAACATCATCTTGCATTGTTGCCCAATTTGTTGGTTGCCTATGCAAAAATATATCATAACGTATGATCACAACTATTTGTGTCAACAATTAAAGACTAAAACTACTTTTCCATCTAGATTTCTTCAACCCTTACTTATCACAATTTAGATATGGGAAGATGTAACAGTGGATTTCATCATATCCTTGCCTTTTTTCTCATGGGTTGACAATCATCATGGTTGTTGTATATAAACTTTTGAAATACAACCATTTTCATCCTTTAAAGATCGATTATTTGAGTAAATAAGATACTAAGTTGAAGTTGCATGAATTTTCTAAATCATTTATGTTAGATCTGACAAGGTTTATACTAGTCAATTTTGTGCAACATTTATTAAACCTTAAAGGTATTACATTGGCAATGATCTCTTCTTATCATCCACAATCAGATGAATAATTTGAAGCTATCAACAAATGTCAGATATGTATATGAGATACTTTACCTTTGATACTCCAAAAGAATCACCAGTGCATAAAAGCTCATTTACAACATCTAATATACATCGATTTCACTGCCAAACGTTGTCCATCAAAACGCGATGACATTTTTTAAATTAAAAAAGGTAAATAGACGACGGTTTCTCATACAATCGATGTATATCCAAATTACAAAGGGAATAAACGATGGTTGTGGGGTGAAACCGTCGTCTATTAGTGCTAATTATTCAATGGTTTTACTAAAGTTTTTGTATATTCCAATACACTTAGGTATAAGTCGGGGTTTTACCTAAGAACTGTTGTCTATACATCCGTTATTTACCCTAATTCGAAGCACGCAACTTACGCTTTCGTTTATTGTAAATAATTTATTGATTTTTAATTAATATTCTTTCTTCAATTGTATGTATGATTAAATTTGTTAATTTTATATTGCATGTATATTTATAATTCTTCAATACATGTTGTTATTGAGTCTAGAGGTTTTTGACCCTCGACAATTGTTTCCCGTATTACAGACCCTTAGTTTTTCGTTTGAGATTTAATACATGTATTTGCCTATTACTCCTACAATAACCTACAATAGTAATTTTTGAAAAACATCTTTTAGAAAAAAAGAGGAGGTTGTAGTGACAGTAATTGTATTGAGTCTTGAATTGTTCAGGTGGAAAGTTTGAGAAGAACAATCACATTTTATTAGTTCTAGTTTGTAACTTGTAATTGACATGTCATATATTTTACGTAATTTTGGTTCATAACATTTCATGTTATTCTTTGAGTGCATATTTGATTCTGGAGATTTAGTGTCACCACTTTCATTTTGTGCCACTTGAAGACCAATGCGAAATGCTTCCGAAATTTCGTTAAATATAAGGAATATTGATTAAAGTTATGTACTATTAAATTATAATAAAAGTGAATCTTCTCGAATGGGACAGGTTCATACCTATAATAAAAACGTGAGGTTTCATAGGCTTTAGTGAACACCTCAATGACCATTATATAAAATAATGGATCGAGATTGGATTAACTTTGTTCGCATAAGTGATGAGTATGAAAGAGGAGTAAAATAATTTATACAACTTGTGCAACGTAATGCCAATGATAGTGGTCATGATGGAGTAAAGTTTAGGTGTCCATGCATTAATCACTAGTGCAAAAAGAAGAAAAGGGTACTCTTTATTTAGTGCGGCTTTTGCGCTACCCGCTTTTGTAAAAAACGCGGTGGCATTTTTTAAATTATTTTGATTTACGAATGCGACTATTTGTATAGCCACACTTGTAAATCAAAGTGTTTTGATTTACGAATGCGGTTTTACCTTTAGCCGCATTTGTAAATCCTTTTTTACCCTAAATTTTGAAGCGCGCCACACACAATTTCATACTTTCTTTCTCGTCTTTGCTTTCGTTTCGCGTTTGCGCTCTAAGTTCATCTCCTTCTACTGCATCTGCATTCCATTTATGCCAATGTAAATTTCTAGAGCTCTCTTTCTTCCTCTTCATCTTCACAAATATATGCATAGATGTTTTCGTTTTTCTTATATATGTTTTTTTCCTTGCATTGGTGGTCTCGAAGCACTATTTCATTGGCTGTCATTCGTTGCTTCCCTATCCGCCGTCGCTGCTGGCACTCCTGTGGCACTCTTCATGTATAAATCATTTTCGTTTTTCTTACACTGTTTGGTTTCTTGCATTGCTCAATACTCTTTCATTGCCTTCGTGGGTTCTTGTAGCTTTTTTGGTTTGCTCCGTCGCTGCTTCCCTGTCCGCCACCGCTTCCCCTGCCGTCGTCGTTGCTGGCGCTCCCGTGTCACTCTTCATCAACGTTGCCTTCACACAAGATTGGCGATGTTTTAAATTTTTTGAATTTTTTTTAATGTTTTGCCATATACAAGTGCGACTATAAGAAATAGCCGCACTTATAAATGGTATTTACAAGTGCGGCTATATAGCCGCACTCTTATCTCTTTGATATACAAGTGCATGCTGATCAAATGCGGCTATACAACCGTCCTTATAAATTTAAAATAGTCGCACTCGTTTTGTCTTTTTGCACCAGTGAATTGTTTGAACAAGAGGAGATTGGATGTTAACAAAATCAGGGAGCACCTTCTATGTGATTATGTGATGGGTTTCTACGATCTTATACAACCTGGACAGAACATGGTTAACTATTAAATTTACCAAGTGTTTTCGTATCCCCATAATATGTTTATTCCACCATGGATGATGTAGTACATGATGAAATACATGATGTTCGATTAGAAGACATAATCCGTGATGTTGGAGATGAGTCTTTTGTAGAAGCGCATGGATATGGAAGTATGTCAAGCGATGCTGAAACTCCATTATATCCTGGATCAACTAACTTCACACGGTTGTTAGTGGTGTTAAGATTGATGAATTTGAAGGCAATAAATGGATGGAAATAAAAGCTTCACGGATTTGCTTTAGTTGTTGAAGGAGATGCTTCTAGAGGGAAATACTCTATCTAATCGTAATTATGAGACTAAAAAGATTATTTGTTCGATGGGTATGGAATATAAAAAGATATATGCATGTCCAAATGATTGTATATTATACAGGAAGGGTTTTGAATTGTTGAAAATTGTCTGAGGTGTGGGTTATCACATTATAAGTTGAAACAAAAATACAATGATACTATTGAAGAGATGGAAAAGCATGGACCCCTAATGAAGGTTACGTGGTATCTTCCCATCATTCCAAGGATGAAGCATTTGTTTGCAAACCCAAATGATGCTAAGAATCTTAGATGGCATGCAGGTGAGAGGAAATGTTATGGCATGTACCACCATCCAACTGATTCTATTCAATTGAAGAAATTTAATGACAAGTTTCTCGAGTTTGGTAAAGAGTCTAGAAATATGCGACTTGGTTTAGCTATAAACGAAATGAATTTGTTTGGTAATATGAGTATGAATCACGGTTCATGGCTTGTTTTACTAGTTATTTAAAACTTACCTCCTGGATTGTGCATGAAGCAAAAATACATGATGTTGTCTATGATGATATTCAATCCAAGACAGCTAGGAAATGACATAGATGTTTATCGAAGTCCCCTAATTGAAGATTTAAAGTTAATGTGGTATCATGGTGTTGAAGTATTTGACAAATTTGGTAATGAAACTTTCAAGATGCATGCGATGTTATTTTGCACCATCAATGACTTTCCAATATATGGTAACTTATCAGGGTATAGTGTTAAGGGTCATAAAGCATGTCCAATATACAAAGAAGACACTGCTTCTCAATAATTGAAACATGGAAGGAAGACAATATATCTTTGGCATCAAAGGTTTCTTAGAAGTCATCATCCTTACCGAATGTTGAAAAAAGCCTTTAATGGACATCAAGAGACTGACAGTCCACCAACTCCATTAATTGGTGTTGAGGTTTATGAAAAGGTAAATAACATAGACCACACATTCGGTAAGTCTAAAAAGAAGTCATCTGTGAAAAAAATATGGAAGAAAAAATCAATCTTCTTTGATCTTTTGTATTGGTCAAAGTTAGAAGTCAGACATTGTATAAATGTAATGCATGTTGTGAAGAATGTGTGAGATAGTTTAACCCTAAACCCTAAACATGAAGACGAAGAATGGTCTAAATGCTCGTTTAGATTTGATTGAGATGAACATACGAGGAGAGTTGGCACCAATACAAGTGGTTAAGCATACATATTTTCCCCTAGCCTATTTTTGTCAAAAGATGAAAAAAAAATAAGTTGTTGTCAATCTAAAGGGTGTGAAAGTGCCTCAAGGACATTCCTCAAATGCGAATAGCCTAGTATCAATGCAAGATTTGAAGCTAATTGGGTTGAGTCTCGTGATTGTCATATTCTGATGCAACAGTTGTTGTCAATAGCTATTCACGGTATCTTACCAAAAAAATGTTAGACATACCATAACTCATTTGTGCTTATTTTTCTCTTTCAAGTCATTGATCTAGTAAAGTTAGATGAACTTGAAGATCAAATTGTTGTTATCTTGTGTGAATTGGAGATGTTTTTTCCTCCATCCTTTCTTGACATCATGGTTAGTTGTGCATCTGGTAAGAGAGGTTAGATTGTGTGGACCAGTGTTCTTGAGATGGATGCATCCTATTGAACGGTATATGAAAATTTTGAAAAGGTATGTAAAAAATCATTATCGTTTAGAAGCTTCAATGACTGAAAGGTACATAGCTAAAGAAAGTATTGAACTTTGTTCAAAGTACATGTCAAAATAAAATCCAATAGGTCTTCCAGCCACCTCATGGTACCACAAACATTCTATAAGTAAATGTTTATGTGGTGTACATGTGATAAATAAATCTTGATCAGAAGTCTTGTAAGCATATTTGTATATATTGAATAACAATGATGAGGTTATACCTTATATATATATGCTCATAAATCCATTGTGAAGGTGAATAACCCAAGGCAACCAGAGAAATGGGTCTTGATGGAACATAATAGAACTTTTATGCCTTGGTTTAAATACAAGGGGTTAAAGGATTCAACAACATTGGAGACCATGACCTGGTTGGCTTCTGGATTGATGTTTGATGTAATTTCTTGTACAGGTTACGAAGTGAACAATTGTATATTTTACACGAAGTTTATGGATGAAAAGAGTAAAATACAAAATTGTGGTGTTACTCTTGAAGCTGAGTCAATGCAGTTTTGCACTTCAAAAGATGCAAATCCTATAGTTGGATCAATGACATACTATGGTATTATAGAACAAATATGAGAGGTTGACTATACTAAGTTTTCTATTCCAGTTTTCAAGTGTAAATGGGTTGAAAATAAGAGTGGGGTAAAAAAGTATGAATCAGGATTCACATTAGTGGACTTTTGAAAGATAGGTTATCGGTATGAGCAATTTATAATGGTTCAACAAACATCTTAGGTTTTCTACGTCAAAGATCCTACGTTAGAACATTGGTATTTTGTTTTACGCGGGAAAAAACAAGGGGAGGCTATTGATGATGACTTGTCTAATAGTGAACAAGGTGACCCCTGTTCATTCACACCAATGATAATGAATAAAGATGACAATGTAGTTGATGTGGTACATGCAATCTGTAAATACCTTAGTGATGGAATTTACATATGAACATTCAACCCACTATGTATGAATTTAGAAATATTTGAGTTAATATTTTATGTATTTGTTTTATATGAATTTATTTCGATGCAATTTAACTAATGTTTGTTACCTAATTTTTTAACAGAAATATGGTTGACGATAAGACTCCGATTTCTTCTACCCACCCTTCTGGAATATCCACCAGAGGACCTACTAGACTCAGGCGTCTCATTGAGACGTGCTAGTAATAACATGACACCAGTCACCATTGACGTCAGCACCGAAGTGGCTTCTAGTCGTAATGTTGATATATACTTTCAGCAACTATCTTGGAGTTGTTACTCGTGAGAGGATCTCCATATTGACACCTTCATGGGATCATATGACAGAGGTCGACCAGAACATGCTATGGGAGGATATCCTGGTAATGTATACATTATTATTGTTACCATATATTGTTTTTTAATATTAATTGATCAATTTTAATTTCATGGTATATTTTTTTGCATACACATTTTGATATCCCTAATTGGAGAGTTTGAGATCAAATGCTCTATCTTCGGTCGCCATTAAATTTTATCACTTGAAGGCATAGCTGACGACGAAATATGTTTTTGGACCTTATAAAGGCCTAAATCTTTGTTCAAAGTACTCCAATATTGATGAGGAGACATGACTCCAATATTAATTTATATTTATGTATTATATTTAATTTAATATAAATGTTCTTTATTTTGTAGAAACCTCATCGAAAACCAAGTCCACAAAAGAAGCTTCTGGTTACCATTGATGATCCTATAGCTTCTGTATTATCACTGCTAAGGCTATTGGTACAAACCCACTCGAGGTTCCATGGGATGATACCTTTTTTTGGAAGAAACACTAACATCCCTCTGTATATATAAATGTCAGATGTATTATAATTTGCAGCTCAATATAACCATCATTCAATTTTTATGATGTAAGTATCTTTCACCTATATTTCAATTTACTTTATGTTAAATTATTATTGATTATGCTTTAACTAATAACTTGCAGGTATTTGTCTAGAGTTTCTATTAATGACGGGAATCAAGATGTCTATGGATTCCTTGATCCCTATTTCATTAATCCAATTGAAGCAAAGAAAGATGAAACTCGGTCATACATCACCAACACTCTAATTGAAGTGGGAAAACAAATATATCTTTGCCCTTATATTAATTAGTAAGTTCAATTATAAGTCGTCAATTATTAGTATTTCATGTTTTAAATATTTACTAACTATTTTCATGGATGATGTAACGGCCACTAGTAGTTACTTGTTTTATTCGTAGTTGATAACATTGTTGTGTGGTCTTGTTCACTGCACAAGAAGCCATCCACACATCTAAAGCAAATAGTTTATGTGTAATTACATTATAAACTTACCTGCTTATAATACTTAAACATCTACTAACAAGGTTTTTTCTATTAATCAAGGCATGGTGTAGATATAACATACTCAGAAGTCGACCCAATGCAAATTATCAAAACCTAACATGGTTGAACCTAAAGGTTTGTAATTTTTGTCTTCCTCTTTCCATTGTTTATCAAAATATCAATATTAAATTTTAATTTATATTAAATTGTAGTGTAATAAACAACCGGAGGCTATGAGTGTGGCTACTACATTATGCAATGGATGGTTACCATTGTAAGACTAGGCATTCGAAAAGATTGAAAGTATGTAATAATATTTAAATTATTCTTTATAATAAAAGTATATTTATCTTAACACTAATTTGAACCTTATTTTGTAATGCAGTTCTTTACAGATGAGTAACCACTGCCTTTGGAAGCCTTAGATTATGTGAGAAATGCTTGAGCCATATATTTCGTTAATTACTATAACTCTAGGATAGCTAATGAATAGTATATGAATTAGAAAGCTAGGAATATGTATTAGTGTTTGTAATACATTTTATCACTATATATATTTTGCTTCTTTGCATGAATGTGTCTGAATTTATGCATCTAGTTGGGTTTTTAAATGAACAAGTTAGTTAAGAAGGGAAAACTGATACAACCCAATTAGCCAAGCAGATGACCAAGGATACAAGAGACAATTCACACTAGGATTAGTCATCTCAACATTCAAGACAAGACTCCACCAAATATTAGAAGGACCTCAACAGAAGAAGAATCGGGCATAGAACAAAACATCAAATGTTCTTTATTCTGTTCTTTTTATAAGACAAAAAAATATTTGTAAATAAATTGGACTCTCTTTGGGGGTCCAAATAGAAGAATAGGTTAGAGTAAGTTCACATAGCATAATGGGAGTGTACTTAGCGAAATGGGTTTGTGCCAAGCCCACTTTTCAAGACAAGGCACCTAGGTTTAGGAAGGTTAACCTACCTTCTAGAAGTTGTGCCTAAGGGGTGACTTTGACCCTAGTCAACACCCTAGGCCGCCCCTTTCCCTTTCGATTCTTACCCTTCACCCATCTTGCTCGCCAAGGCACCCCTCACTATAAATAGGGTGCCTTGCCTCATGTATTGCGACATTGAATTTTGAAATAGAAAGGAAACTCTGCAAAAGTGATTACTGAGCTTAGTCTCCTAGTATTTTGGGTCTTATCTTGAGTTGTGTGAGCACTTTAAGTGGCAGATCTTCCTCACTTATATTGGGTTTCCCACCCTCCAAGTAGTGTGACCATTCTCTCCATTCTCCATAAGCTTCCTTCACCTTTTTTCCTTTCCTTCCTTTCATTTACTTACATTCCTTCTTTATGTTATTGTTTATGTCTTTTCCAATTCGGTAATCTTCATTCATTCTTTGCTTCATTTGTTCTTTAATTTTCACTCTATTAACCATAATCACCATATAATCGTTTTCCTTTTGTCCTATAGAAGTGAACCTTCACACTTACTTAACCACTTGGTTAAGTTCGTGTCCAGTGGGGATCTTCTTTGGGTTCTCACCATACATTACTAAAAATAAAAAATCATAAACAAAGTGCAACCGATAAAATGTGCCAATCTAAAATCAACTCACATAAAAAAATGCATAAAATAGAATGAACTAAAAAAAAGACCATTATAGACAACATTTATGCCCATAATTTCCGTTTATACCTCTCAAGAAAGGGGTATAGACGACAATTTTGTACAATAATCGTCATTTATACCCTTTTATGGGACTGTGTAAACTCATATTTGATTTTCGTTATACATTGTAGTTGTGAAAAGAATCATCATCTAGATGTGACTTATAAACGACGGTTTTGGAATTGTTGTCTATACCCCAAAGGTATAGACTATATGCTTAAAGATTGCGGTTGCAAAATCGCTGTCTAATTGCTAAAAAAAATTGTTGTCGAAGACCTTTACTGCATTAGTGAATGGACTATGTTCTTTCCATTTATGAGTATTGGCATAAGACATATTTTTAGACTAGTATAAATATGACCCCTTCAAGGTTGTTTATGGTTGGAACCCTCCAACATTATCCAAATATGAATTACATAACAATGATCCTTCTTCATTGCAAGAGCTACTTCAATAACATGATTCAATTTTGGCTCAATCGAAGCTAAATTTACTCAAAGCTCAAGAGAATATCAAGAAACAAGTAAATATTAAATGTCAACACATGGAGGTCTACTTAGGAGACTTGCTTTTGGTGAAGATTCAACATTATAGACAATATTTGATTACTCTCTACAAGAAAAAAAGTTGTTAAACATATTTTGGCCTATTTCCAATTATTCAAAAACTTGAAAACATTTCTTACTTGTTTTTGGCCTATTGTTTTTATTGTTAAGATTCAACTAGTCTTTTATGTATCCCAATTAAAGCATTGTAAGTGAACCTATAATCAGGGTTATCATCATTGCTGCCAACTGCCACTATGTTATAGGGCCAATGTCGTGTCCTTTGTCTTGAGATAAATGATTATTCTTCTAGTTTGACAACAAATACTAAGAGTTCTTATACATTAGGAAGGTAGTGATGAATCAAAAATAACTTATGAGGATGTGCAACTCGTACAACATGAGTATCTAACAAGTGCATGGATTGGAACATGATAAATCTTTCTTTCTTTTAAATATTTGTAAAAAGGAAGGATCCCAACAAAGAATTAATCTTTCTTTTAGTTGTTGAATCTCTCTTTAATTTCTTAATATGTGATATTTTTTAATCTTCATTTCTAACGAATCAAAATAATCCTTGAATTGATTAAAAGATATTTTTAATTAAATAGAATTCGTTGTTTGAGTGAATCTAGATCACGTAGAATCATATTGAAGATTTGATAGTACATTTCATACCTCACTAAAAAAATTGAACCTTATTTCCCAACCATACATTGTCTAACCAAATCCAATTTATCTTGACATGTTCCTAAAAAAATTTAATTTGTGTGGACTATTCTCCCAACTAACGACGAGATCTTGAGAGAATTGCTACATATGAAGTTGAACAACTTTGCAAAGAAATAGGCTATTTGTTGTCAAGAAATTTCTAGAAACCTTCACAACATTTATGAAACCTTAGAAAAAGCATAAAATGAATTCAGTGTGCAAATCTAATCATGAAATTTCTCTTAATTCTAAAATGTGCAAGTTGGTCCTAAGAAGTTGAAAGCAAAAGCTAGCTCGAGCAATTCAAGTCCAGACTGTTTCTTTCTGCACCTGCATGTGTTCTTTTGCCACCCGCATACAACACATGAAAATACCTTTTTATCCTTCTTGTGCTACCCCCATATTTTGGATTACATAATCCGGAAGTTAATTTCGGATTCCGAAATAGCTTACGAATTATGTAATCTGGAATATATTTTTAAAAAATGGTATTTCAGATTATATAATTTGGAAGTCTGGATTTGAGAGTAGCTTCCGGATTATGTAATCCAGACGCACATTTGAAAAAGGCTTCCAGATAACATAATTTGGAAGTTAATCTCATATTAGAAAAGACTTCTAGATTATGTAATTCAGAAACTAATCATGCATTTGAAAAAAGGCTTATGGATTATGTAATTGAAAGCTAATTACGAATTTGAAAAAAGACTTCCGGATTACATAATCCAGAATATTATAGAAGAGATTTTTGAAAATACCAAAATTTATGGAGGTGTGAAAAGAATATATGAAGGTGCATGAATAAACAGTCCAAGTCCAAATTCAATTTATTTTGGCCCAACCCATGAAAGCAATTTTGATATGTTTGACATATTTTTCTTATTTTTTTTTAATTACTTTAAATTTGAGTTTATTTCTACACTTATGTTTGTGTGTAGATAATAAAAATCCAACTATGTAAAATTCTCTCGAAGTAAATAAGCATATGAGACCGACGATGAGACCAAGAAAGAGACTTGATGAGGACCTAGAAAGTAACTTAAGACTATAATAGAAATTGTGTATTTTGTATTTGTTTCTATATTTTTGTAATTAGAAACTTTATTTAGACATTAATTGCTATTAGATTATTTAAATTTTTTTTATTGAAATGGTCTAATTAGTGTATAAATGTAGTAGTCTTATATTCATAAAATTAAAAAACCTATTGATGTCTTTTTGAAAGTTTAAACTAATTTTGAAATAGAAACTTCCTGTCTAAAAAGAAACTCTGTTTTAAATTTTTGTCGAAAACTTTTGTTTCTTATCTTTTAACTTACTATATTTTGAAGTGACAAATCTTCACCTAACAATCATTCATGATTATGATTTTTTTTTCATTCTAATTTTTTAATAGTTCGTTGAAAATTATTAGAAATAATCATTCTTTCTAATTCTTGATCTTGGAAACAAGGTTACTTTCAATATGAATGATAGTACCATGAAACCAAATGGAATAGGAGCAAAAGTGAACAATAATGACCAAAGAAATTTTGTTATTCACAGTGTGTGGTTTCTACATAAAAGAATTTGAACTCTAAGGTTACTTGCAATTTTGTATTACTGGGAGACATGAGTATAACCCAACACCACATTAGAATCTAAAACTTTGATAAATATTTTTTGTTCAAGAGATAATAATCAATTTTCTATTCTCTAAATGAGATTCATTTATTATTTATTTAATTATTTTTGGCACATGGATAAAGTTGGTTCTTTTTAGCCAAGTTTTATTAATTTTTAATGAAATTCAAATTTACAAAAAATAAATTTATGAAAGGGTATGAAGAATATCCAAGAGATATATATTATATTCAAACAATTACATTAAATATTATATATATATATATATATATATATATACCTATTTACACTTTTGACATATTTTATTAATTACGTAAGTTGTCTTTTTTATTAACCACACACAAATATATATATATATATATATATATATATATATATATATGTATGTGTGTAACATTGAAATGTGGGAAATTGCAAAGTTACAACCAGGCTCAAAATTTTAATTTAAGAACAAATAGAAAAAATTCTTAATCAGGATAAAAATAGAATTATTATACCAAGCACTAATAATTAGTGAGTGAAAATATAAGTAAATTGAGAAGTTTATAAAAATAATTAAAGCTGTATTTTATCTAATTACTATACCTGACGTAAAAAATATCATGGCAATTACCATAACAAAACAGAATATCTGAGAGACACCATAAAAATAATAAAGTATGATATTTTATTTAAATAAGTATATTATTAATGTAAAATTTCTACTAATAAAATTTAAATTATTATTTTTATATATAAAATTTAAAATCTTACTCAAAACATCTAAGTTATTTTTACTAGCATAAAAAACTTCTTGATATTAAAAATAAAGTTACGCCTATAAAGTATGTTATATATATATATATATATATATATATATATATATATATATATATATATATCGTATTCTTTATATTTTTGGCATACTTCTAACATTTTTTTAAAATAAGAATACTTTTTTTGTTGTATCCTTTTCTACCCAAAGAGTTTAAATAATGTCCTGCAAAACCTAACTTCATTAATTAAGCCTATAGCGTTGACATTACTTAGGTAATAAATATTTCGATTGATCTCTAAGGTTCTCCCAAAGTGTATTTAACACCACTTAGGTTGCATTTATAATTTTCTTTAATAACAAAAATATTAATTACAAAAAGTAAAAGAGATAAGAGATTCTTAAGGTAATTTAATAAAATGTTGACTTAATATGCATACTATTTTTAAGTTGCTAATGTGTTAACTTGTTATAAAATTTTTGGTGACATATTACCACATCACATCAGTCACGTCATTAATTTTTTAACTAAATATTCGTCAACTTTATAACAAAACTAAATTATTACGTTTTAAAATAAAATGGGGAAGTAAATACACTAGATTATTTTTCTCTATTGTGCCATGGACTTATAAGGATTTATCAGTGAATAAGAAAATCTAAGTTAGAGATGCACTGGTTTGCCACTATCCTTCGTCAGAGAGTGCATCATTTATGGATTGAGTAGAAGGATAAGAAAGACTCTCAGAACTGAAGATGAGGGACTTCAACAATGTAGCAACACAGGGTTTCACCACCGTGCAGGGATGCCATCGATGAAGGAAGATGGTGGAGGAAACCAATCTTCACATCATAGCTATAAGGGGGAAAGGTCAGCAACTAGGGAACCGATAAATATGAACATGGAGAGACTAGGACACTCAAATGTTTACTACAAAAATAATTTCAATTTTAATTTTGTAAAGAAAACTTGAGAAACCTTAAAAAATTATATAATACAAGTTGTGGCAGGGAGAACTCCAACGGTTGCAACACATCCTTCATAACTTTAGTGTCTAAGTGACCATTAAACTAGAAAAATATAGATCTATTTTTTTTGGGTGATATACAAAATCATTTTTAAAGTGCTAGCTAACAGAATCAAGAGATTATTGCCTACTCTTATAGGAAGTTCTCAAACAACATTTCTAAAAGGTAAGGAACTCTTAAATAGTATTTTGGTGGCAAATGAAGTGGTAAAGGATATAAAAAGAGAAGAAATTTGGAATAATAATTAAGGTGGTTTACGAAAAATCTATGATTCAGTTAGGTCGGAATTCATGTACTATATGATGAGTAGATTAGGATTCAATGAGAAATGGATTAATTAGATAAGAGGATTAATTAGATAAGAGGATGTATTCATTCTTTGTTTTGTTTCAATTTTGGTAAATAGAAGACCGAGATAGGAGTTTAAACCAACTAAGGGACTAAGACAAGATCCAATGACTAATTTTCTCTTCCTATAGTAGTTGTAGAGGGTTTAACACGACTAGTTAGAAAGGCAACAAAGCATAAATTGCTACAAGGGGTGAAATTAGGAAAAAAATCAAGTTGAGATGAATATTTTGCAATTCACATATGATACATTGTTGGTATGAAAAGCTAACTACCAAAATATCCTAACTGTTAAGTTTATCCTAAGATGTTTTGAGTTAGCTTCTAGTTTAAGAGTGAACTTCCACAAAACAAAGATAGGAGTTGTAGGTGTGGATAGAGGTATGTTGGACAACTTTTCTAAGACTTTGAAATTGTTGTCAAATGCCTATTCTAGTTAAGTATTTGGGAATGCAAGTAAGGGGAATCCAAGGAAAAAACAATTTTAGGATGAAATTATACATAAGATTAAGAAGAAACTTACAAAAATGGAAGGGAAAATCTTTAACATCTGCTGGTAAAGAGTATGCTTGATAAAGTTACTTTTTACATCAATTCCAATGTATTATCTATTTCTTTAAAGCACCTACATATGTATGTCAACATATCACTAAGATTCAGAGGAACTTTTTATGGGGTGGGGAGCGGATAGTAAAAAGATAGCATGGATTAATTCGAAAAACTTGTGTAGACCAAAGAAGGAGAGATGGATGGATTAAAGGAAGTTAATAAATTCAATTATGCTCTCTTAACAAAATGGAAGTGGAGACTTAGGACCGAAACCACAGGTATTTGGAGAGATATTCTATTGAAAAATATTGTGATGCAAAATGTAATAATCATAAAAAAAAAGTGTCAAAACACAATTATACTAGTGGATGGACATTTGTAAGGTGTGTGGGGAAGGGGAAAGTGAAAACTAGTTTGATAAGCAATTTCTATGGAAAGTATGAGTTGAGAATAAGGTAAAATTATGGAATGATAAATGGATAGGGGAAGCCCCACTTAGATAAAGGTTTCCTATAGGTTATTTTCTATTTCAAAAGATAAAGATAAATTGATTGAACAAATAGGAAGGTGGACACAAAGAGGATGTTAGTGGAATCTAGAATGAAGAAGGGAGAGTTTTGAGTGGAAAATGGAACAACAAGAACAACTGATGAATGAAATAAACACAATGCAACCAAAGAGAAATACTCTAGAAAAATGGAATTGAATTGGGAAAGAGGATAATTTTTTTCCAGTTAAGTCAACATATGCAATATGACAAAGTAACTGCAACAACGTAAACAATGTCATTCCTGGCTCTTTATAGCCAGTTAAAGCATCTCCTAACACACAAATGTTAGCATGGAGAGTTATGTTGGGCAAAATCTCAACCAGGGTGTGTTTAGCTAAAAGAGGGGTCAATCTAATAACCATAATCTATCCTTTGTGTAATGAAGTTGAGGAAACAATCCAACACCTGTTCTTTAAATGTAAGGAACAAACTCATTATGGACTATGTGCAGTAGATGAGTGGGAATCCAGTTAGCCTTACACATAGATCCTAAGTGTCATTTCAAACAATTATATATATTCCAGATTACTCCAAAGGAAAATGATATTTGGAAGGGACTATGGATTTCTATTATCTGGTGTGTTTAGGAGTACAAGAATAAAGTAGTATTTATGGAGGGGAGGGTAGATGAAGAAGATATTTTTCACATGGCTCATCTCAAGGCCTAAAACTACATGAAATGCAAAATATCAGCAGTCAAATTCTCATACACTAATTGGGTATCATGTCCAATACATTGCTTGAGATCAGTGAGGTAACTCAAAGATACACAATTGCACAAAACTCTAGTTTAAAGTTAGTTTCAAATGTTGATTTCATTATATTTGTTGATTTTCTGAATAACCTCTTGCAATGTATAGTTGTTATTTTGTTTGCCTATGTAAGGAGGTATTGTGCTAATACTCTATTCTACGAGGACAAAATTCAATTGTGTTTTTATGAAACGGTTAGGAAGATAGCATGCAACAAGGAATTCATTACATCAATCCAGCTTTAGCATAATCAAATATTTGTCTTTTGCATCTGAGATGCTAGAAGTGGGAAATCATGGGAATACAGTGGATGCGACAATTTGTAGATTTGGTCAATTGTGCAAGTCACATGAAGGATGTGTGCATCTTTTAGAGGATGAGTCACTAATCATGAATGGGATATTGTCTCCATCATTTAGAATAAAGAACAACTCAAAAGAGTTAACAGCTAAGAAATTTTCACAAGAAAACTTGAAGGACTACGAAAACAAGGAAATGTTTTGCTGAGTTTTAGATTCCCTTCTGCAGTTTTTAAGTCTAAGTATGTAAGGAGGTTGCGAATCAGTGGCAGTGGAAACAAGAAACAATTCAGAGGTGGCCTGAGAAAAGCAAACAAGAACCATAGAGAGTTAAGTTGCATGACATTTTTCTACTGCACTTTGCAAGCAATACTTTGTCACATAGTTTTTATAGGGTCAAATTTGATGTATTATGTTTTGGTTTTGTCTAGAAGGAGTTATTGGTAGTCAACTATGAACTATTCATTCTACTATCCAGATTTGTTTTATTTTATTTAGGGATGCGGGTTTGGTTAGGAGTACATGACTCTTTGTGTAAGGGTTGGAGCATCTCTTAAATGCTCCTTTTAATTTAATTCATTCATTACATATAAGAAAATCGAGAATTTTAAAAATAGTTATTAAACTTAATACAAATGAACTTAATAAGTTATTTGTCTAATTTCTATTTCGGAAAAGACAGTGAAGATAAAAAAAAAATGATTATGTAATAAACTCATCCAGATGTTTTAATTTCATCTCCCTAATTTTTATCTTTTGACATCTTTTATCTTTAATCATCTTTAATCAGATTGTAAATACAATCGTGTACTTTCAACCACATAAGCAAAATTCCATTGCTTCACATATTCATGTTCTCATCTTCATCTTTAAGATTAAGAATAACTAACTATTTCTCTTGAAGTTTGTGATTTAAACTTTCTAAATGCATATCAAGATTTTTTAAATATTCTGACAATTCTTGTGTTAGTTTTAATCATTTATTCTAATACTGGGCTACTATTCTTAATTGATAAATTTGGAAAAGCCCTTGTTATATTCATCTTGTATAAGATATAAGTTTGTACCACCATAAGCCTTTTGGTAATGGTAATAACTACAACGTTTAGGCAAGGTTGATGAAAAAAAATACCTTTGATTTCTAAGTGAAAAAGAATTTAAGTTTTACATGGATAATAATTGCCATCATAATTTTATTATAGTTTTGATGTTTGGTAAAGATGAAAAAAATTTAATCTATTACCGAAACTTGAATTCTATTTCTTCATCCATAACAAGAAACATCATTCATCAAAAAGTTAATGGAAGTTTTGGAGAGCTTATGTGTGTATGAAATCCCACGTTATGGCTAATAAAGTTGCTACCTCCTCCTTTAATGCATACATTGAATTCTTGTTCACTAAAGGACTTTTAACCCAATCTCATTTTTCACTTCCTTTCCAAGTCAAGCATGAATGACATATTCCAACCTTAAACCTAGGATTTTAGACTAGTAACTAAAAAATTAACCCATTCTTGTTTAATATTTAAAAGAAAGTTGGCTTTGTAATCAACTCACCCCATGTTTTGACCTAATATTAAAAATTTTATAAATTAAAAGTATAGTTTTGTTAAATGATAAACTTTAAACTAAATATTGTAATTATATACACATTGTCAAAATGAAGAAACACAAATCCTTAGGCATGATATGAGAAGAAATTGTTATTGGGAAAAATATTGTCTTTAGTGTTAAACTATACCCAACAAATTAGTATTTTAAGTGAAGATACTCCAACATAAAAAGTGAAAAAATATTTAAAAATTGGTCAAGAAAATTATGAACATACATTCTCTTCAAATGTCATTATATGACGATAGAAAACATGAAGATATTAATAATTTATATAAATTAAACTATGTAAATACACATTGAAGTAAACAAAACTAAAATTGTTTACAATAACCATGGATACATCCATACAAGCATGCTTGAGTTTGGAACTAACCTGTTTTATTTTATATCCACAATATTGTCTTCTTTTAAAATCATCAGATAGAACCATTGCTTCATCACCCAATTAGCTATACCACCAGAAAGACCATTGATGGTCACAAGTTTCAAATTGTTCTCCTTGTTAGACTTTCAATATTTGGCTATTGGCAGGGGAAGGGTAGAAAGGGTGAAGGTGAAGATGATGTTATTTGGAGAGTTAGAGAGAAGGAGATTTTCTGTAACATTTCCTTATGAGTAATTACATGTCGTACATGTTTTCTTCAAGATTGCACCACACAATTTTTTTCTACACTTCACAATTATATTGACTGGTACGAAGTCATCTTTTGACCAAATTTTTACCACACATAGTCTTTTCTTTTTTTGCATTAAATATTTTGATATTTTAAGTTGAGGGGAGGAGGTAGGGTGGGGAATCTAAGGGAGGGAGAATTTTAAGGGAGTTTAAATTATTATTTTCTTTTCTTATATATAATTTTGAATTGAATTTTTCTAATCAATATGATGCTTAAGACTAAATTTAATTACACGGTTGAAATAACAAGTTTTTTCTTTAATAAAAAAAGAAATACATGTCTTCAATGAATGGGTATTGTAGATAATTATAAGGGTTTTTATTTCTATTGTAAAAATTTTGACGATTGATAATATGTATAATCAAATTTAATTTAGTACTATAAAATTCAACAATTGAGATAAAATTTTAAAGGTTCAAGTGACAAGGTAAATTTTTTTATTGATGAATTGTGAATAAAAAAATTCAGTTTAAAAAGGAAGGTTTCGTGTTTAAGGGATATTGTATGTTGATGTAAAGATTGGTTAGAAAAGGAGACCATGGTCTTTAATGTTATTGAAGTAATTAAATTTGGGTAAAATAAACTAAAACGTTTGATTTTAATAAATTAAGACTAAAACAGTGATTCCTACTCTTCTAGTTTGAAAGTGCCACTACAATAATTTTTTACTTTAGTTAACACAAAATTTGTAATACATATAAAATCGTGAGCTAAAATGGAAAATACAACAATTTTTTAAACGTTATCTAGGTTACAATTTTTTTTCCAATCTTCTAAAAATGGTTCCCTATTTGTCTAAGACAACACATATTAAAGCGTGGACTGCTAAGGCAATGAACAATAAATCGTGAAGCACCAAAGACAACACTAAAAAAAATTGTGGATCACAATGTTATAGTTAAAAAACTGTGGGAGCTTCCAATGATAAAATTTACACATATTCAGAAAATTTTAGGCTAAAACTTTGGCACTAACATCTTCCCGCGGAAGGATGAATTCTTTATTCATTCTACGGTACCAAATAAGTAAGGGTTTCTGATGGTGGACCATCCAAGCTACCATACAAAATAATAAAGACAAAAGAACTATCTATATAAATAAGTAGAATACGCTTGTATAGAGTTTGTACTTTAAATACTTTCAAAGTGTATGATGTAGAAGAATCAAAGATACTCTAGAAGATCCTCACTTGTCACACAAGCAAGGATCTCTAGAGCATCTTTAGAGGATAAATACACCTTTCCTCAAGCCCCCAAAACTCACCATAGTTAAGCTTGCTTAACTAGGGTGAAGGTTGCTTAAAGAGCAAGCTACCTCATCTTTCTCATATATAAATACTCTCCATAAAACCTTTGTATGTAGATTTGACATAAATGTGAGTGAAGAATTCTGAATTCATAGTCCATTCTCTCTCAAGTTTCCTTTTGCTTCAAAGCCTAGATGGTCTAGTGAGTTCTTGGAAGGTTAGCCACACCAACTTCCTCTTCAAAGCATCCATCATCACCAAACCATAACCTCGCTCACACCTCACGGTTTCTCCTCCATTACCTAAGTCTTTCGCTGCCTCTCCACATCTCCACCCAAACAATAACTTGAAGTGCATCAGTTTCGCTATTCAATTTTTCATCCTTCTTTCTTTTTTACTGCTCAAGATTTCGTTGTTCTATTGAAGGGTTTTGTTATTCCACCGTAGGGTTTCACTATTCCACTGTAGGGTTCCGCTATTCTGCTTTTCTTTCTTCATTCTACAAAAGTCTGTCAAGGTTCCGTCATAGGTAAACAATTTTTCATTTTTTTTATTATTCAAAGGCTTCCACTAAAGCTATTATTTTTCTTCATTCTTCAGTCTCCAATTTTTGTTCTTCTTTTTTACTTTTCAAGGGTTTCCGCTGAAGCTCTTCTTTTTCTTCATTCTTTAGTCTCCATTCTTCCAAAAGGCATTTTTCTTCTACTAAATTGTGTCAGTTTCTGCGATTATAGGTATGCAATTGTTTGTATTGTTCAAGAGTTTGGTTGTTGAAGGTTTCACTCACGTTGTTGCAAATGGTGTTCTAAGAGTGTCATCAGATTTTGGGGTTGGGTGGAATAGATTTTTTCAGTCATGTTTGACTTGAAATTTGGTTTCTGGATGTTTGATTTGTTTGTCGGAATTGAGATTTATGATTGATTAAGTGTTAATGCTCTTCTGATTACCTTCTTTATTACCACGTGTGGGTAAGGATACCAGTCCTCTCAAGATAGTGTTCAAGTGTTCTTTTAGGTAAAAAAATGTCTTATACTTATAGAAAAGTCAAGATTTGTAGGAGAGCTTTTTGGAAAGGTTCCTAACTATTATAAAACAACTTCTAAATTGATCGGGAATCTGATCTAAAAGATGATCCACCATTATGTTTTATCTTGGTAACATAAAATTCTAACCAAATCTATTTAAATGTTTACTTGGGCTTGCTCAAATTGGCCTAGGGAAGATTGGATCATGCTCATGCCCAATTCTTATGCTCGATATTTTACCAATTACACTGGACACACCAACTAGTTCACTACAACTTCGATTCCTAAGAGTAATCCTAGTCGTGATAGTACACAATCCCCAAATCTTGAGTTGATTAGGGGGAAAGAGGCTAAATGATATTTTAGAAGCTTTTCTTGGGTTCTCCAAAGATCACGTCATTTCAAATGATTACACTCGAAAAGTCACATCCCATTATGTCCCTTTCTACATGGCTAGATCGTGTTGGCCCGTCACCAAAATGATTATACCTCCCAAGCAATTGTGATTCCCACTTCCCTCTTGTAACATTTTGATAATTCAAAATGAAAACAAAATTAAAACTCTTCATTTTCTTCCTTGCTCACCTGAAACATAGTCAAAACTCTTTCAAAACTCTTTAGAGCTCCCAACGATATGCATATTCACTTTAGGTACACCCTAACTTTCTTATTATTTATGATCCATGTGTTTTCTCTTGCTTCTTCTTTTGATGTTTTGTTGCTAGGTTGAAAAATATTTAGGTCTTTTTGGAATTCTATTTCCCTTCACGTTTGTCTCTAAGCTAGTGTCTTTTTTCTTATGGGTTTTGCTTTCTCCTGGATTTATCTTCCTCTTGTTCTAGGTTTGGTTTGAGGTTTGCTCATCAAATTAATAGCTACTTACGATGTGTCTTACCCCTGGGCCAAGATGGAGTTGATAAGATAGACTTTTGGATCTACTAGCCTGATAGAGTTAAAGACTTTTCGTAATCTTCATGCTATTAATAAAATTTTAAAGAAGGATGTAGCTCTTCAAACCTTTGAATTGAACGAGCCAATTTGTAAAATTGAGGCCAATATCCAAGAGGGTAGTTTTTTTTCTCTAAAAGTTTTAATTAATCCTTGTCATAGTTACCCATTGATTTGTTCGAGAAAGAGGTATTGATTGTCATGAATGTTGTTGCTGCCTAACTCCATCCTAATAGCTACACCTTCTTACGTGACTTTCACATATTATGCACCTACTTCAGTATAGTGTTGACCTCTAACATGGTTTCTACTTTTTTGAATTAAAACTTCTTCTCACCAATTGTGAACATCTCTAAATAGTGTAAGTGGTTGATGTCTACTGACCATTTTCTAGTCTTCCTACAAACGCTTTAAGGGTCATTTTCCTAAAATTTCGAGCCCTTACTCACAACCCAACCTTACTAGAAGACTTTCCTCTCTACTAGACCTAAAACCCTCATGTCAAGTGTTGGGTGGATAGAGAATCTAGAACTGGTTAAGCTGTGAGAAATTGGAATCCGTATTTGACACAACTATTTTTATAAAGCTTAAGGCATAAATCTAAAAAGTTAGTTTGATCCCAAATTCTTAACATGTTAACTTTTCCATTCATTGCAAATAATCAAATGGACATCCTATAAAGAAATGACTCATTAGTTCAAGGAGATTTGCCACTTTAGCTTTAAGATAAAATCAATGAGCTGAAAAAGGTAAGGAAGAAGAAGAAGAAGAAGAAGAGTTGGAAGTCTACTAAAGAGGCTTTGAAAGATGAGATCGCCCAAACTTTATATCCAGATCTAGAATTTTTAGCCATAGATCCTTGCAAAGTGGTTGTGGACGGAAATCTCGTAGAGGAGTAGGATAGTTTATCTTTCCATGTTTTGAATTGTGTATTTTCAACTTTGCAACATATTATTTGTTATTAATCCAAATCTTGGTAAATATTTTATGTTATGTTCCTTTCATTCCTCTATCTCTCCACCTTTATTTTGTTCATTATTCTTGATTAGGCTACCTATATTCGTACCTTTTCGTTCATAGATGGCCATTTTAAACATGCATGATTCAATATGACCGTCTTTGATCATTATAAGTTTGTTTATTTACTTGAATAAGTTGTTTATTTACTTACTTGAATTATTGACTTTAGCGCACCATTTATCCGTGGAGTTAATCCTATCGTCATTAAATGGTCAATTTTAGTTTATCTAAGCCTGAACTCCAACAGAGCTGGAGCTGTTTATGTCGAATGGTTTACCTTAGTCTATTTAAGGTCGGATAACTGGAGTTGTTTGCGTTGAATGAATCAACCTTAGTCTATCTAAAGGCGGACTCTAGCTGAGATGGGGCCATTCGTGTCAAATGGTTCTTGTAAAAGATATCAAGAAAAATAAAAATTTCTTTATAGAGCGTTCAATCTCATTAAAAACCTTTATAAGGTTAGCCAAAATACATTATAAACTTAGCTAAAATAAAAATAGAGGCTTGTTGTGTTCCAAGTGCAATGAATCAAGCCTCCATATAGAGTTTCCAACTTGTATGCATCATACCAAGGACTTCTTTAATCCTATAGGGTCCAACCAATTTGGGGGACAACTTATTCTCCATGCGATGTGGTTGCACCTTTCACAAGACAAGATCAAATACTTTAAAGTTTATCGTTACCACTTTATTCTCATACCTTAGCTCGGTCCTGATACCAATTGTTGGGTCTATTAGTGTTTAAGTTCAAGAGGGGGTGAATTGAATTTATAAAATTTTCGCAAGCAAAACTGTTTTTCCAGTAATCTTGAGAAAAAGAACATATTGATTTTTTGATTACTTTATCAAAACTAGAGACTTAACCAGATTAGTTTTGAATCCAATGAGTGTTTTTCCAAAGCAGTGCAGTCACCTTAATAGCAGCAAGATTAAGAAAGATATTACAACATGAAATCTAACTTTGAATATTTAACAATCAATCTTGAAAAGAGTATGAATCTTGAAAAAAATACTTTAAAGATTTTATTACTTTAGTCAAACAGCCAACACACAAATTCTGGTATTCACAAGCAAACAAAAAACTTTTTCAAAATCTTGAAGAACAGTATATGACAGCCTAGAAAGAAAAAATTCAATTTTAAATCAACAGATTTATTTTATTGCAAATCATCAAATATGTAGAATTGAGTGCAGGGTTTGAGAAGAATGAGGCACACACAATTTATATTGGTTCACTCGTCAAGAGATACATCCAGTCTCACCTCACACCAAGGTGGATTCCACTAAAACAACAAACAACACACTTACAAAAACTTGTGGTTCTTGAAGCCTTCAAGAACAAGACTCACAATGCTGAAAAACCCTATTTCAGCAGAACAAACACTTCAAGAAACCCTATCAAGAAGTGTTAATACAATCACCTTTACACAAGAGAGAATAAGGAAATAAAGCACCTGAAAATAAGATGCAAGAACCTAAAACATAACCACTTTTGTGCAGCACAACAATGATAGAACCTCAAACCTTGACCAAGGCACACAATGAACAAGCACACTTGAAATTCTTAAGAGAACCTTTCAAGAAAACATTCAAAACTTTTATCTCTCAATGAAAACTCTTTGATATGTGTTCAAAAACGTGATAGTTTAGTATCTTTCATGTGAGATGTGTCTTTCTTTATATAGAAATAAGTTTATAACAGTTTTTCAAAAAGCAGTTAAAAGTTGTTAAAAAAGAACAAGTTGAAGTTAAAATAAATGGATTTTTTTTAAAAACAAAAGATGATTTCCAATCCACTTCCAGCTCAGCTTAACAGTAATAAAAGAGCTGAAACAAATTGTTTGGTGCCCTAACAGAATTTTGAAAAACTTTAACAAAAGAGCACCAGTGCAAAAAAGAATTTATTGTTTTATAAAACAACGGATTTTTTGTGTGTAGAAAACTGATTTTGAGAAAACTTAAGGTAGATTTTGAGAAACCTTTAAATGAACTTTTTGTTCTTGAGCTCACTACCTTGGTTAGGGATATGAAGTAAATCATAATGCAAAAACCTACCTAAACAACCTCTAACCTATATGACCACTAATTACAATATTATAAACCTTCAAAACTATTTTCTACATCAAACACACACTAGGACATGTTGTGAAGAAACTTCTTCTATCTTCAACAGAAGGTTCATTAAGAAGTACATGAGTGTGCAATGAATTATCCTATCATATGTGAGTTACTAGATGAGATCGAATTCGAGGAACAATCTGAATCAAATATTCAGAGATATATCATATGTGTTAATCCCACAAGTTCAAACTCAATGGAGTCTTTTGATAGGAAATAGCTGCATTTGAATATCACAATTAATTAATTTATATAAAATATTTAAATAGTTAACTTACATTTTCTATTTGTGTTATTTTTTAACTGTGATATATATAATATGTAATTAAAGATGATGGTTCATGACAATCTTCAAAATGACAATTAGGGAGATGTCTCGATGTAGATGGTTATAAATAAATTTATAAATGATGTGTTTTCTAATTCATATGCATATAAATTAGACATATAAATATTTTTTTTATCTTTTGAAGTAAATATATATATATATATATATATATATATATATTTATTGTTTTATCTATACCTATATATACAGGGGATTTTCCATTTTAACTACTCTAAATTCTTTTCCTATTATCCTTACTTAATATTTTATTTTATTAATTTATTTTGATTATTTGGACATTTTATAATTTCAAAAGTTAATAAAGCAATTTTTTAATTTTATTTTTTTTGTTATCATTTAATTGGCAGGAGAGTGAAGAGATGGTACGTTACTTTTCTGTTTTAAACTGACATTCTTTTCTATTAAATACAAAATTAAAGATTTTTATTAATATTGTCTCTAAATTATTTTCATATTTTATCCTTACTTAATAATTTATTATTAATTTATTTTGGACATTTGGACATTTTATAATTTTAGAAGTTAATAAAACAATTTTAAAATTTAAAATTTTATTTTATTTGTTTTCATTTAACTGGTAGGATAGTGGAGAGATTGATACGTTACTTTTCTGTTTAAACTGATCTTCTTTTCTATTAAATAAAAAAGTAAAAATATTTCTTAATATTTGTTGCTAGATGTGGACTACATTGGCAGGAGAGTGGAGAAATCGGTACGCTACTTTTCTCTTTTAAACTGATCTTCTTCTCTATTAAATAAAAAATTAAAGATATTTGTAGGGTCCTCCCTTTATTTTGCACACATAGTCTTCCTTTCGAATATAATAACAATATTAAGATGACTTTTGCTCAATATTCAAACTGAGTCCCAACCCGTAACCACCTTCATTAAAGTGTTTGTTTCTGCCACCTTCGTCAAAGTGTGTGTTTCCGCCACTATCGTCTATCTCGGCGTTTGTTTCTACCACAGTCGTCTATCTCGGAATTTTTTTTCACCACCGTCACCAATCTCAGCATTGATTTTCGCCACCACCGTCAATCACAACATTTGTTTCCGCCACCGTCGCCAATCACGGTTCGGTTTCAACTACCTAAGTTGCACTGTCGACGAAATCAAGTCCGCTCCTGCCATTATTTTTTCTACTGATGGTCGAACCCCCCAGAAACCTCTAGTAAGAAATCTCAAAACAAACCACAGTCATCTTATGGGAACCAAGGATTGAAACACCATCACTTCTACCACCAGATGAAATTGTTGTACGAAAATGATATATTGTTTGGGATATTAACAAAATTATTCAAACTGCATCAATCCAAGTTTTGCATAGAGAAAGAAAACTTTAATCTAGAATATCGTCCTCATATGTATCATCTTCTTGGTATTAGATAGATTATTCCACATCACTGAGAAGCACATTTTCATGTAAAATGTTGTACTTTATTATCGCAAAATATCTCTATAGTAGTTTGGTAAATAATAGTGTTCAGGACCATGTTTCTCATTCGTCTTCTCTTTTAATGCTAACCAATTTTATAGGATTGATAGTGTTGTTGTTAATTTTATTTCTGATGTAGTTAATTATAATTATATATGAATTATATGGTTGGTCCAATTAGAAAGGAGAATTTTACTCTCATTCATCCCAAATCACTACTCATCCGGGTACATCAAACCATAACAAATTAGCTATTATAATGTTATGTGTTGAATGTCCTTTTCAAAGTTTATGAAATTATCTTAGAAGGGTTTAGTTTGATGTAAGATTAATATTTTTTAATTATTGATATTTTAAAAGAAAATTAATTATTCATGTTTTAAAAGAAGACAAAGATAACTTTATTTTTCTCTTTTAATTTTTAAGTTTATTTTTTTTTAAAACTGTATGGTTAGTTTGTTTTTATATGTAGATAGAATTACAAAAGGACAAAAAAGATAAAAAATTTATTAAAAAATTTCATAACAAAATTATAAGTTATTTTTGTTGCATTTTGTCAAAATAAATTTTGTATTTAAAAATGGTTTGACACTAAAGTCTCGAAATCCTTATCAATACTTGTGTGATATCCTAATCATCTTATAGATCTTGTCTATTTCATCTAATTTTAAAAAAAATTACTCAGTGAGACGAAGTTATTTTAAGGCAAAAAAAAACAAAACAAAAATATTTTTGTTGATTAATTTTATGTAAATAATTAAAATAAAATATTTTGAATTGGATATGAAACTGGCATTATGCAAAACATTCATCATACAATTTCTTTTTAATACTCTACTTTTTCAAACTATTTATATTTTACTTGGAATGGTTAACATATACTAATATAATAAAGATTAATATAATTACTAATGTTTGAGTCCTGATTTCATTTACAGAGTCTCCATTGTCAACAAAATTCTGCTATAAGGACAACATGATGTTAGGTAGTAGTAGGGATTAGTACACAACCAATATTGTCAACATTATTGAATAAAAAAATAGACATAATTGTGATTTATGTTGCTGCAAATAGAATTCTATTTGTTTTTACAATTTGTTTTGTGATATTTAGATCCCTATCATTTTCTTAAGTGCTATTTTTTATTTATTACCATTAACTATACTTGGTTTTTGCCCTAAAACCCTAAAATTAAAATAAATAAAAAATAACAGGGTAATAAATAATAATATTTAAAATTAAGATAATTAGGTTCCTTTTAGGTGCTTAATTTATTTTAGTGATGTATCCGGGAAAATTAACTAATTGGTTTCAGTTGTTTTAATAGCTTCTATTCACTATAATTAAGTGTCACACTATTAATATGGAGTAAGAGGTTCTTTACCTTCACTTATAGGTCTTAGCGTGTTTTTTTTTTTTTCATATTGGTTTTTTCAACTGCAACAATTGGTTGTAATGGCTAGAGTAAAGCTTAATTAAGAACAATTTCTGTGGTTCTAGCTTCTAAATTATTTTTAATAAAATAATTTTAAATTCACTTTAATAAAAACAATCTTATAACGGATTTATTTTTCTTAAATAAATAATAATTTATATTAAAAATCCAGAAATGCTACTTTAAATATCATCAATAGTTATGGATATCTCTTTCATTAATAACTAAGTTTATAAATATTTATATTTTATAATTTTTTAAATAATTTTTCTAATGTTATTATTTTTCAACACTTTAATAAATTATATAACAAAATGAAAAATATAAAAGATCAACACTACAAAGACAAAGTTGGAGCTAAATATTGTAAATAAAAGACAACGAATGACCATTGAACAAAGAACAATTGCACTATCTACACGAAACATAACTTATACACTTTGTTTGCTTCTAGGTGTGACAACGGAGGAGGAAGGGGCGAGCGGGAAGAACTTTTGTTTGGATCAGGGTATGTGAGGGCGTAGGTGCGGATGAGCGAGCGAGTTCACTAGCTTTTTCACTTCTCGCAAAATTAAGAAGATTTGCGCGGATTGTAGAGACACAAATAGACATTTACGTTGCTACCCTTCCATCAATTCTAATATTAAACAATGTGGGCATCAATGAGTTTTAGGGTTCTTTATTACAGTGCCTGGTGCAACACTTTCCTTCTTCTTCCC
>Ga0123342_1002139_pt1 | contig 33126 bp, 16 predicted proteins | sample Turbeawhitnodule_FD_89960 | JGI IMG/M metagenome (GOLD analysis project Ga0123342, IMG submission 89960) | Root nodule microbial communities of legume samples collected from Mexico - Turtle bean Mexico white nodule | ecosystem: Host-associated > Plants > Roots > Nodule | place: Mexico: Nepantla... | reverse complement strand
TGATTTTTTTATTTAATAAAAAAAAAAAAAAAAAAATATATATATATATATATATATATATATATATATATATATATAAGCAAGTGAGATAAGAAATATGGAGTTTTTGTTCTTGTTTATTGCAAAACTGAAAACCAGGTTGCAGATTTGTTTACCAAGCCACTTCCAGCTAGCAAGTTTGAGTTCTTGAGACATTAGATTGGAGTTTGCAGTTCAAAAATCAAGGAGGAGTGTTAGATATTTTGTTTTTTGTAACTATAGTTTTTATTTGTTTTTTCTGTTTCAATGGTTGAATAAATCTTTCTAAATAACTGTTCCTAAACTTTAGGCCAAAGCATTTAAGAGTCCGTTCCTGTAAGCATTATAAATGTAATTGTTAGCAAAAATAATGGTTATCTTGCTCTGTTTTGTTTCACTTAATATATTTTTCTATTTTACAGTATTTTATTCCTTTTATTTTGATGTCTACCTTTTATTCCTCAACACCAGCAGATACCTTCCTTACTACAAAAGAAATTAAGCCCATGATTAAAATAAGCTTTGACATTATTAGATCTAATAATCTAAATGTTAACACCGAACTGATTTTTTATCATTGGGAAAAAACATTGAACAACAGAGTTGACTTTGAATTTTTGTTTTAGAAGGAACATCCATGTAAACCTAGTATAATCACATATGAAGATAATGAACCAATGCGCAAAAGATACATTTGGGATGTTTGAGGGACCCCGCACATCATATGAATAGAAGGGAGAAGTGTTCATTTTATTACTAACTGCAAAAGGAATCTTTCCACACATACCTAAATATGCTAAAGAATAAGTACATATTGGTTTATCCAATTTGTTGAGGAATAATCTCATTTTCTCTATTTCATCTTAATTGAGTTCAATTAGATCTTATTTGTTTTCTTCCTTAGTTTCATCATCAATGTGTTTCTATCCTCCCTTTCTTATGTTGTCTCCTTTCTTTCCCCACTCCTTGTCAAAGTTCTAGTGAGCCCAATCTATGCTAGGTGGCTTTCCATGCCTTACAACATTTTTCATGAGTGATGAGGTTTGTTGCAATATGTACATTGCACTCCTTCACCTTTGTTCTCCATATTGGTTATTCCCCCCTTTTCTAGTTTACCATCTTGGTCGAGGCCCCTCTAGCTATCATAGCTAAGTTTTCCACAAATCGAGTTTCTAGCATTTATTCCCCTTCTACTTTCTTCAATTCTGACCATAGCCACTGCTTCACTAATTCTTGGAGATTTTTCTTTTACGAGAATCTGAAGTCTCACTTGATCAAAATTAGACTTAAATCCCACCAAAAATTCTTTGGAAAATTCTATCCTGCTTAATATATTCTTTGAGCATTGTTGAATCTACTGAGCATTTGGAAATTATGACCTTGTAATGGTCTAACTCCTCCACAATGATTTCAATTGATTGGCATACTCTGTAACAGTCTTGTTTCCTTGTTTTGCAGCCATAGTCTTCACCTTCACCTAATATATTTAGGCAACATCTTTAGCTTTAGAGTACCTCTACTCTATAGCTTTCTAGATCTATTTTGCAAAATTAAGAAACATACAACTGTCACCTATCTCTAGGATCATTGAGTTCGATAGCCACACCATGATCATAGAATCCTCTTCTTCCCATTTTGCAAATTTGGCATCTTCCTTGTGAGGGGCATCATCATTCATGTGGTCAACTTTCCTTTTACCTTTTAAAGTAGTACAAACAAACTAAGACCATTTCAAGTAATTTTTACCATTCAATCTGTATACAGTGTTAAGATTCTAAAGCTCTCCATGAGTTTGGGATTTATTATCCCTGATTTCAGTTGTTTGGTGAACTGAATCCACCATGGCTGCAGAAAGGCTAAGTGCAAGGAATGACAATCGCAACAGCAATTAAGGCTACCTCTAAAGAGATGATCGACAACAATGAAGGTTGTGGTCTAGGGTTTTAGATCTAATAGACAACAATAAAGGTTGTAGTCTAGGGTTTTAGATCTAAAGCTCTCCATGAGTTTGGGATTTAATATCCCCTATTTCAGTTGTTTAGTGAACTGAATCCACCATGGCTGCAGCAAGGCTAAGTGCAAGGAATGACAACATAAATCAGAACAACAATTAAACCTACCTCTAAAGAGATGATCGACAACAATGAAGGTTGTCGTCTAGGGTTTTAGATGCGCAGTCAGAGGCTGCTCTCAGGATTTGAATGCTCTAATATCTCAAAATACTAGGATAGAATAGAATGATTTTATTGCTAAGAATACATCACACATATATACTAGATTGGAAGACTAATTTGGGAAATACAATAACAACAATTATGTAATCAGATCCCTTTGATTCAGGGATATTTTTGTTATATACTTCAATTATAATCTGCTAAGTATGGAAGTAATAAAGTGTGATTGCTAACACAATGTAAAAAAAGAGAGAAACAGAGCTTTGATAACCCATAGTTACAGCCTCGTTTCATCCATAAATGTTGAAGTCCTTGGGCTTCTCAGATGTGGACAAAGGTTTTGAGCATACTTAAATATTTATTCATGTTTGCTTTCTAGTTAAATTGTCTTTGGAAATTAGAAATTCTTGAGGCTGAGTTATTTCAATAAGCATTTTTTAGCAAAATTATGGGTTGTTTTGCTATTAAATTTTACAATTTAAAGCTTAGAGAAGACCAAAGAGAACATCAACTCACATGGTGATCATTACTTCTTATCATTGATTCCCCTCTCAAAACTAGGAATGGTTATGTCTTTGCATTTACTTTTTAATTGCCTTGTCATTTGTTCTTTAGAATTTTCACTTTCAAATTTATTCTTGCATTAAGTTATGGTAGTAATTGGTCGGCAGTTGACACAACACTTAGCGTGTTGTTTGCCATGCATACTTAAGTCTTAACAAGCATATATTCAAAAACCATCAAAAAAATCAGACAATCAATAAATCAGGATGCAGAAAATTCCATTTGGACAAAATATTGTATTTGCATAAAGCACTTAATGAAGTTCAAAGTCCAATTCCAAAATAAATGTAACACAATTTCAGATCTAAAGCCATAATAACTTAAAAATATTAGAAGCTAACCCACGCATAGCTCAATGAAAACACCTAGATCAGAATTCCTCAAAGATAATCTAGGTTAACTGCTCCGTGGGGTGACCATATAAAGGACAGTGGCACCTCATGCTAGAAAATTCAATGTCATTGATCATAAATATTTGCATTTACTCTTAATCCAATACAAATAACCCTTCAAATAAGAAGCATGTTACTAGTCAAAACCAATTGTTTCTCTTAGAAAGTAGATTATAAGTGTAACACACTCACTTATATATTATAATTTGATTATAACTTTAGTCAATATACGATCTCCAACACATCCCCTCATGCCAAGGACTGAACATCTCAAGCGTGAAAATAGAGAAGGCCCAATATCAAGTGGCACAATAGGAGCAACAAACTTTAATAGGATAGGCTTTCATAAACTTTGATATCATTTTAGAAAGTAAATTTTAAGCTTAATTCAACCACACAAAATTGACTTGTAAGATAAGGTTTGCACCTACAAATAATTCTGTCATATCTCTAGTCTATGTAGGAGCTCAAACAGTTTCATTCTCTTCAGTTAGATTCTTTTATTGTACAAAGTAGTCATCCTTTTAGGAAACAGGTTATTAACAGACCTAGCAGACAACTATTAATTATATTCCATTTCAATGCTTGCTAGACAAGATTAAGAAAGATATGAAGAAAGAATAAAATGAGCTGCATGATGAACTAACCACATATCTTCAGGCACCAGAGGTTCTTCGCGCAGAAAAGCTTCCAAGCAGGTGTACAAGGAGAGAGGTTCAGTACGAGCTTTCTTGGTTACAGGCCCATATTTTAAAACTTCAGGCAAACTCTCAATTGGATGAGTATCATACTTCTCCAGAAGCTTCTGAGACCAATCAATATACACTAAAACTTTTGGGGATGACTGAGGCAGTTTAACCACTTTCTCCTCGCCCATTGAAAGATCAATGCAAGCATTGTTATCACCTACCAAGAGAAGAGGTAACGTTGGCATTGATGGTGCCTTTGAATTGGTAAATTCTTTATTTAATGAATTTGACACCATGTTGCCAGCATATGCATCATCATTAGTAAGACTGCATTCATCAGGTGCTGCTTTTGGGATGCTTGCTTCAGAAGTAGTAGCTTGTTCTACATTACCACCTCTCCTTAGCAGAGGGGAAAGAATACGATTAACTATTACTTGTATATCACCTCTTGTGACTGTATCATCACATGAAATCAAAGAAACAATAGGTGTTCCGTATGGTTTCCATCCTGATATGACGTGTGAGTCACTACTCCTAAGAAAATTACAAGCAATATGTCAGAAAGCAGAGTAACAAACAACGTAGAAAATTGTGCCCAATTTGATGTTTTAAGGCCCACATGGCATATGATACCATGGCCAAGCAACTGCTACTTAAATATTAATGGATCCACACCAAATAGATAAGATCAAATCGAATTAGCACTGCCTAATAGTCAAAATACCGCATTGTGATTATTAACCATGACACTGTGTTCCCAAATCCCAAAAATAGTAAAAGATAAGTTATAAGGAGACAAAAATAAGCATCATTACAGGTACTAATATGACAAAGCAAATTCAATTCTTTGGCAAATATAACAACTGTAAGCATATCATGTAAATTTAAAAATCACATACTGCTCTCTTCGGCGATGTATCAACTGGAGATACTTTGTGTTCTTGTCTATCTTTGGAATTTTGTAAGCAGCAAGGCGCTCATCATCTTTAATAGTAGACAAATGAACAGGATCTTCCAAATATCTATGGATCAAATGGCTTCGTATCTGTTAATGGCACATCAATATCACACACTCAATTAGAATAAAATATATGCAATAATTCCAATAAATATATTTAACTTCTATTCTAGTATGGTGCCTACCTCCACAAGCAATAGCCTCTCATTGTGCTTCAATGAGCAGGCATTGCTAAGTGCCTGGACGAGATCTTTGATTCGGCCCTGCTTAGGGACAGTTACTGTACAAGGAGATGGAAGGGCAGCCCCATCACAAGAAAAGACTGTCACTGTCATGGTTCTACTGGCAGTGGAGGATTGGAGTGGCAGGGAAAGGTACATGAATGGATCAAATGTGACAGAGACTTTATTGCAAACTGGACAAACCAAAGTTGACTTGTATTGTCCCTGTAAAATGAATTATCAGAAACATATCCAAGTTAGTGAACTTCATCAGGAACGACATAAAATGTAAATGTATATCATGCATAAACAATTACAAAGGGATAATCAGGAAAGTAAAGTTGATATTATGGACAAATATTAGCATCATTGAAAATTTATAGGTACAAGAGAACTTCTCAAAGTTTAGAAGAAAATCATTTTTCTCTTATTCAGTCTCATTACTTACATCTTATATATATATATATATATATATATATATATATATATATATATATATATATATACATACATACATTAATTGGATAAATTTGGAAACAGTACAGCCTATTCTAAGAAACAAATCCCTGTGATTGTGGGATTGATATGCTAGTAATAAAAACAAGATACAACCAATATATAGAATTAAAAAACAATAGCAATCAAATCTGAAACTTTCTAAAATATATCGACACTCCCCCTCATGTTGGTGAATAAGTGGTCTCCATTCCCAACTTGAATATATTTCTTTCAAAAGTTACTTCTGTTCAGCACCATGGTAAGTATTTCTGCAAGCTGTCCTTGAGTAGACACATGGAGTGCAAATCATGTCATTGTCAAGCTTTTCTTTGATAAAATCTGTCAACTTGAATATGTTTTGTTATATCATGTTGCACTGGGTTGAGTTATGTTGATTGCAAATTTATTATCACAATATATCCCTTTCTTGGAACGAGCAACTTCAATTCCCAGAAAATAGTTCAACTTTCCTGGAGTCTTGATTTTAAATTCTTCGGCAAGACATTGACTCAACCTTCATTGCTCCTTTTCATCATTTACAGCAACAATAATATCAATCACATAGGCCAATAGAACCGTTACTCTCCCTGAATCAGAATTCTTGATAAACAAAGTGTGATCCCCTTGACTTTGTTTGTATTTAAGGCTCATCCTGACTTTGGTGAACCTCCCAACCATGCTCTAGGCGACTGTTTAAACCATATAGTGTTTTTCTTAGCTTGCAAAATGTGTTGACCTTGGTCTATTCTATATACCCAGGTGGTACTTTCATGTATATATATCTTCTTTAAGATCTCCATGCCAAAATGCATTTTTCACATCAAATTGATGCAAGTTCCAATCATGGTTTGCTGCCAAAGACAAAAATTACTCTAACCGTGTTCATTTTTGCAACTGGTGCAAAGGTCTCCAAGTAATCCACTCCATAAGTTTGAATGAATATTTTAGGCACCAGCCTGGCCTTATACCTCTCAATAGTCCCATCAGCCTTGTATTTGACTGTGTAAACCCACTTGCACCCAACAGGTGTTTTTCCAGGTGATAGGGTTGACTAGTTTCCAAGTATTGTTCTTCTCCAATGCCTCCATTTACAAATTCATGGCTTGTTTCCATTTTTTGACAATTAATGCCTCATACAGAAAATGGTATGGTTGTGGTATTTAGGCTTGTGAGAAAGGTTCTATGGGTAGGTGAGAATTTTTCAAAGGATAGATAATTTGCTAAAGATTAAGGTGGTTTAGTGGCTCTAGTTCCTTTTCTAAGAGAAATTGGGAGATCTATATTCTAGTCTACCAATCAATAGGTTCTACAGAAAGGAGTTCATTACTAGTAAGATCATCACAATTAGTAGAATTAAGATTTATAGGGTCAAGACACATTTACCTCACGTAATGAATAGGGTTGAACTCTTGAACACGAGTAGATCCTGGAATGACCTTTCATCTTCTGGTATACACCAGATTTTTCTCAAACTTTGTTCCATCACATGGTTTAATATGTGGTCCTACATATTCAGAATTTTGACCTGAAGATTTAGGATTTTGATCCACCTCTACTCTCTCCCTCTCTGCTTCAGTTTCAATGGGATTGCTCTTGTGAACCTTATTTTTTGATCCAAAAAAATAGATTTGGGAATATAAAAGGCTCATCATCTTCCTCTATTAAACTCTCCCCTGAAGATGAAGATGATTAAAATAGCTAACTTGCTCATTGAAGGTTGTATCTCTTGACAATTTTTTGGAAGGAGGATGAAAACATTTATACCCTTTTGTGTAAAAGAATGAGATTGTAAGAGAGGGAAGTTCATTCTCTAAAATCCTAATTCCTTTGTATTATTCTCAAGTGTCAAGAAACTCATTTATCTCACCATTACTAAGCCAGGCCTCTCTTTTGCAATTCGAATTGTTAGTCAATTGATATAGGCTCCTCATTTTTATCATTGGAATGTTGTGATACGCATTTTTAGATACGTAAAAAAGGCACATGGACAAGGATTGTCGTATGAAGATAAAGAAAGTACCTAAGTTTATGGATATTATGATGTTGATTGAGCAAGAGGTCCTATGAACAAACACTCTACTAAGGAATATTTTGTATCCATAAGAGGAAATATTATTCCGGGAAAAGTAAGAAACAAAATGTTGTTGCCCAATTTAGTACAAAAGTTGAATATAGGGATATGGCATCAGCTACATGTGAACTTATGGGGATCTAACAACTCCAATTTGTGAATTTCAACAGATGAAGTTCCAATACCAACTTGCAGACATTTTAACTAAGTTTTTGAGAGGACCCAGAATTCAATTTGGTAATCCTGCATTTCTAACCAGTATTTTCACTTCTTACCAAGAAAAAAAGATAAACATTCTTTCAGAATATCTACAACACAAAATCTTTCAAATAGTAAATAATAGTCCCCAACAGATCCTAATTATGCTACTTTAGGATCAAGGCAGTTTATAACTCATTGTAGCAACTAATAAACATTAGAAGCTGAATGAATCAGACATAAGAAAAGGTGAAATGCAAAGGAAAATATTGAGTTTGTGAGGGTATGATTGTATTTAACTTAAAAAGTTAGTTGACAGAATCATGAAAAGTTTCTAAAATGTTGATATGTAGACACTAACGCACCAAATTTTCAGAATACTAAGAAAGATTATCTGAATGGATAGAATATGAGACCTGAAATTATATCTAGAAGTGACAAAGATACAGTTACAAAAAGGGTTGATATAGGATTGAGTGGCATGAGAGGATCCATATGCAGGATTCAGATTAGCTGTAAGCAAATATTCAAGCAGCCAACAATCAGTCTCGGGATACAAGATATTTACCAATTGAATGAAAATCTAATTTAGCAACATGGTGATTGTAACACTGCTTGCATGTGCGGGCAGACACACATGTTGAATTATCTTGATTACAAAGAAACAAAAAAATTCAGTTAAAAATCATATTTAGACAGACTGAATGATTTATATTAATATTTATTACATGGCATTCTATGCAGCATTTCCAGTTAACCATGCAAGTTAAAATCTACTGATTACTCATTTGCGTTACCTGGCATACATCAACAATTATGGAATCATTACGAGAAATATGATTTGCCCAATATTCATCAGCCACTTCTTCATCAGGTCTGCCATCAGCATCTCGAGACTTTATATATGGTTTGTGCTTTACTCGATTCAAGTCTTCATGAAGACCATCCAGAAGAAATGCTAAAAGCTCCTAAAAAATAATAAAATAAACATTACCACAGACTACATCACAGAAATTGGAGGGCAAAATTTCAGTCATCGAGCAAACCTGAGAATCATGTTGATTGTGTCCACTGAACTGAGGCGCAAAGCGAACAAGCTTGGTTTTAAAGGGCCGAGGAGCAATTGGGGTTCGTCCAGGAGCCCATAGCTTTCGAAGCAACTCACCAAATGCTAGGGCTAGTTCACCCTACACAGTGAAAACTTTCTTTTAGACCAATACTTAATAAACATAACACATTACCATAAGGTAGACTAAAAATCATTTCCTAAACAAACCTAGTCATTGAAGGATGGAACAGTCATGCACAAAAAGTTCAATCCTAACGTAGGCATTCAAGCAATATGAAGACAACCCAAAATAATAACTGCATCAACAAAGACCATATTTTCATATATGTTACCATAGACTACAAGTCAAATATTCTTCATTTCAAAATAACATGAAATATAACCCAAAATAATAGCCTCAATGAATAACAGAACAATAGAATAAAAAAAGCATTTTCTTGTCACTTATACAAGTCAAATAGGTGCCTTGTCACATATACAACCCAAGATAATTACTCTCTTCTAAATGGTATCAATGGAGATCATTATTTTCATATATGCTACCATAAACTACAAGTCAAATATCCTTCATTTCAAAATAACATGAAATATAACCCAAAATAATAACTCAAAAAATATTACAGTGGAGCCCCTTATAATCCTAGAGAAAAGCTCTTCAAATATGACATAAATTCTCTCTACCCAACCCTTACCATGTATTTGAATCCAGAATTTCACAATTTCAAGGAAATCAAAATACAATTTGAATTCAAATTGTTTCATTTTTCAAATGTTTGGTTTAGAAAGAGCAATTTCAATTTATTGCATTTTAATTGTATTGTTTATATAGATTATTTCAATTACCACCAAATACAAAGAAAATATTTTAACATTAAACAATATTTAATAATTCATAAACATCAATTGGCAATATTTCTCAATCAATTTTGTCTAGATTTATTTTGGACAAAGTTTCTTAAAAAAAATCCAACTAAGGTTTATCTTAATTGTCATTGGTTGAGATTATTTTTATTGATATCAACCCTAATTATTTTGGATGATATCAGAAAAGGTTATTTTTAGAACATCATTTACCGAGTTTATTTTTTGGTCTGCTTTTCGAATAATGTCTATTGAAAACACCCTTGACTAACATTGGTCAAAAGCTTCCTCAGTTGACATTAGAAAAATAACAACTGACTTCGGCTTGAAAAACAACCTTGACGATGCCGGCCAAAAAATAACCAGGATTGATTTCAGCTTAAAAGAAACCCTTGTTGACATCATTTTGAAAAAACAATGGTGAGCTGATGATGCCCCGACCTAGGCTGAGACAACAACATCCACATTGAAGGTGACCACGTCCCTGCTTCAACCAAGTTGAGGATAAAATATGAAAATAAGAGACATAGATGTGAGAGATGAGAGAGTATAAAGAATTTCAAATTCTCACTTTTTATATAGAATTTAAAATTCTATAATTTTAAGTAATCAAATTACTCTTGTAAATTTCTATAATTTCAATATCTTTTAAAAATTCTTTATCCGAACAACATATTCTGTCATGGAGTATTTTAAATTCTCTATTAAAGTGAATTACCCTATAAAAGTTCTTCATCCAAACATACTACTAAAGACTCTTATAGAGAAAATACTTCCTGAGCGTCGCTTTCCATGTCCTCTCCCTATATTTATCTCTTCTCCTCTAACTAAAAGCCACATCAGCAATTGCAACAAATTCTGTTTGCCAATTTTATGGGCTTAGGCCTAAACGCAGGATTCTAACACCAATCCATATGGCCCCCACTCTTCTACATAGATAGGTTGAAATTAAGTATAAATAAGAGAGTGTATACATTATCAACACCTGAAACCCAAAGAACTCTAAAGTGAACAAGCATTTTAAATATAAAATCATTAATGTTCCTTCACCCTAAAGCCAAATATTATATGTATGAATTTTGGCTAAAGGACTAACTCAACCCAACAAAATTAACTTGTAAGGTGAGGGATTCACATGCTTTGACGCTGCACGTAAGACTAGCTATGGGTGAACTAAAGCAACTTTCAAACATTTCTGCCCAAGCCCAAGGCCTCCCAACCTAGAGCATAGCAAATGCAAGTAACCCTACAACAAATATAATCTAGACTCTAAGACAATCTCAGAATTTGAATTAAGGAGCTGAATAATAGCCCACAAAATTGACTAGTGAAATTAAGATATCTAAACTTTATAAACTCTATTAAAGTGGAGTCTTTAGTCAATATGGCACTTAACACCACCCTTGAGGTTATAATTAAAGCAATCCCAGTCAAGGATGCAATTAAGGAACCTTTCCAATAATATACATATATATGGTTCTGACCTGAAGTTCATTGAGATAGCATTATTAGAGTCAATCACCACATCTAAAGTATTGTTTTGGAGTTTAATGCCTCCATCAATATTTTGTACTTAAAAATCTCTTGAGTTAAAAGAAGAAAGTTTATATAAGTTACCACCATTGATCTCGACTCTTTAACAATGTGGGATTTATGGGTGTATTAGAATAAGCCCCCAATGGAGGTCTAAGAACAGGAGTGGCCCCTCCGTTTTGTTGCCCAAGAACACCGTCAACATTCTGACCTCGAGTTCATTAAGAGAGAAAGGTGTATAAAAGTTACCTTTGACCTAAACTCTTAAGCGATGTAGGATTTATGGGTGTATTAGAACAAACAAACACAAACACATATATGCATAACAAATTCTACAAATAACCTTTTACCTCTAAACCAAATTCTTATTCTAAGTATCCCCAATAAAGTTACATAAAGAAGAGGAAACAAGTTCATGCTTACAGCTTTTTAGATGATACTTACAACCATGCCCAATGGATTTTGCCAATTTATCTCTCGATGATAGTCTTCCCTGAAGTATCTAGCAAATTCCGGAGTATGAACAAGGCATTGTATCGCACTATTCATGTAACAGGTATTGCCAAGATTCAGCAACCCAGTTAGACCACCAAATGAACCTCTTGTGGTGACACCACTGGTTCCATGAGGGTTTTCCATGTCTCTAACCGGAGAATTTAGGTTCAGAGATGAAGAAAGGTCTGTGTTGTAGCCTCTAGATGCACCTTTGCTAGCAGATAAGCCACCGGCAATTGATAAGCTCGACTTCGGGGGCTCCACTAGAGCAAAATTCGCTTCTCTCAATCCAGAACCGTTTTCTTGAGCAAAACTTGTGTTGTTTGAATTGTTGATGACCTCAACAAGAATCTGCATGAATGTCTTCAATAGTCAAATGAAAAACAGGAGTGATAAATTGAAATGTTTAAGCATGAGAAAGAGGAACACTCCAATATAAAACTTAGTGAACTCACATCTTGGTCCATTTGTAAATTAGCATCATCGAGAGTTCTGTCCATGTCATTCATCAAAGCATGCTTCCGACGGGAATAGTAATCCCAAATACACACCTATAATAGAGGTAGCTATTTTTCACTACTTGCTGAATATAAAAGAAATAAATTCAAAAAATTAGAATACAAGGAACTATGAAGTTTTTACTTGGTCTGACTGAAGATCAAATATTTCACAAGCTTTTCTATGAAGCTGTCCAATGGTTTCCTGCTCAAAATATCTCAACTCTTAAGGTAGATATAGCAAGTATAACCTGAATTTTACTAGCAAAGGATTGACAAGGATGCTAAAGATATATTTATCAGATATCATGACTCAATACTTTATCACATCATACCTTCTTGCTTATTCTTATAGCAAAACGGTCATTTTTTGGCAACATAAGTAATTGAAGCCGCAAAGGATACACCTCTACTGCCAATTCAGTCTGGGAGAAACCTGAACTAATAACTTTCCTTGCCAATGTAGGTCCACCACCATACCTAGTCAAGAATGGGGGGAAATGTCAGGCACCTCATTAAAGCGCAGTTAAGGGATTAGTCATTTAGGAGTTTGTGTCAATTTATAAACTTCAAAAACCATGAAATTCAAGAAATTCAAAAAGAGAATCATAAATACAATATGGCAGTTATCACATTTTAGAATAACCATACATGACCAATGTGACAAGTAAACAATCTCACCATCTAAATAATTGATCCCAAACTTCTTGGGGAAGTAACACGTAGTCACGGCCTTCTAGAAGAGTATCATGAATCTCAATACCCATACCAGAGTCCTCTGACACAGCATCATCTATCAAATCAGAATTATCAATACCAGCTGGCCTCTTTAACGCACTTGAATTGGCCAAATCATGTTCTGAAAAGGAAGATCCATCATATGAAGTGTTCGATTGGTCTTGGTTCACATATTCAATCCAATATTGCCACCATCTGCATAAAAACTATCAGAAACAACTTCCTTCTAATTCTGTGCAATTACATGTGTGTGGAGGTATTCATTCAAACTAGGCCAGTCAGTCTATAGCCACAAAATGAAGATTAAAGTACAAACTACAAAGCATTTCTGCTTCAAGGTTATTGACACAGATTAAAAGAAAATAAAAAAACTGTCTCTTCGGGTTTCCACCAACAGTCATGAAGAAAGGGACTAAAATTTTTATTTTTATCACACACATCTCTTTGTCCTAAGACGTCTGTTACGTGCAAATCAACTTTGGAACAGCGGCTCAACTTTATTGCTTTTAAATCAGTAGCGCCTTTTCTTAGGAACAAATTGTTTCCAGTTCTAGGGAAACATTGGTATGAAAGGCTCATACATTGAATCAGTTTCTTATCACTTGGAGTATAGGCACTAAGAGTAACGCCAATATTTTGCGGAAGAGTGCAATATTTATCATTCCTGCAGTATGTCATACTCATACACACCAACAACAGAACATCCCCGCCCCAGACACACCTTTAGAAAAGAAAACAAGAAAGTTTAACAACTTACTGAACTGAATAAAAACCTAGTCCTTGAAGTTTAAATTACAACGATAAAATGCAAGTCAAGGCAACAATGCAACCAAGGGATTCGAAGAAGTCTTTGCTGCACAATCAGCAGCAAACAACTTCTGGACCCAACACCCCCTAATTTCACAAGCGTTATAAGATTATTGCAATATTCACTTAAAATCCATCCCGTACCTCCCAAAAATTCCACTCCAATGACTACTATATAGAGAGACATCAGGTCAGAAAATCGAGGGCATGGAAAGAGGAAGATCTAGAAAATTGTGGGCATTACCACTTTGCCAAGAGAAGGAAACGTTTGCATAATCTAAGAAAAAACAGAAAAGGTGTGAACTTTGGATGTGATTTAGGGTACCCAGTTGCAAAAGTGAGGGAAAGAAGAAGGAAGAACCTCTGGGTGATCAAGAAGAAGGTGTCTCCTTCTTTGCTGTTAGCTTGGGCAGCGAGAGCAATGTCTTTGATCATGATCCTCTCCTCGTCCGGACTCAGCTCAGAGACGCTGCTGCCACCCACCGACACCTCCATCATCTTCTTCTCTGAACTCAACCCAATTTCCTCTTTCTCTTCTCTTTCTGGTGTCTCGGATAAGCAGTTTCAGAGCAAAACGACAAAAACAAGAAACAACGGCGGGTCTCTCGCTTATATCCGCATCTAACACCGGTTAGCCGAGGGAGGGCACACCTCGGTCCTATGAAGCTTTACACACTCGCAAATTTGTTTTGGTTAAAGTTGTGAAGATTTTTACCTAGGGCACTTATCCCTCATCCAACTTTTTTTAACCATTTCCCTTTAATAAAACCCACACACCAGTATTTAATACATGCTTTATTTAATCTTTCAAGTATCGTAAACTAATAAATTTTGGAAAATATATTTGAAAATTCTTAAAATTATATATATTCATGAATTTAACAATAAATATATATAATAAAAAATATTTTTAAAATTAAATAATATATAAAATATTAAAATAATATTATTGAGAGTTGTAATATAATTGAATAAAAAGGTGAGTTATCCACTTATCCTTACCTTAAAATTTAATAATTTTATCATCAAAACCGTGATTTATTTCTTAAAAAAACATTAGGAAACTCTCTTTTATTGCAGCAGATTGAGGAGCCAAATTTTTACCTCTCTTTTTATTTCGCCGTCAGAATCCCACTGAAATTTGGTTTCAAGTGGCCAAATTCGAGATTTTTTTACTTGCTTTTAGTAAAAGAGGAAAATTGGAAAAAATATAGAAAAAAATAAAAGAAAAAATATTTTTGGTTTAGGGTTGGGATGAAATTAAAAAATTATGTAATAGAAAATATAATTTGCTTTTGTAGATAATTTAAAATATAAAAATAAAAGGAAATTTAAAAAAAAATGTTCAGGTTTATTATTCTTATTATTATTGCTGGAATTAAATTTAGGAATATTTAAAAATACAATAGAAAGTATAAAATGAATAAAAAAATAAAAAGTGTAATTTTAATATTTATATTGAAGAAAGAAATTATCATGTCTACTTATATAAAGGTCTAAACACTATCTACTACCGGCTTAACAATTGAATCTTTTCCCTCCATTATGATTATGTTTTCTTTCTTTTGTTCTTGTGGTGTTCAAATTTCAACTTTCAAGTCGAGAGTGTATCTGTAAAAGGTTCTTCGATATTCAAGTGAGTATTAAGTATTCTCGTATAACATACTTATTTATAGAGTTTGTAATAGTTATATTATTGATGGGTCGTATTTTATGTATATAACTTGAATGAATTATTTGATTTATCACATATCTTCTTATTTTACTTTAGTGTATTAGTTCTGACCGATCAAATGGCCTTCCAGATGTTGTTGGTTCATCAAACCCGACCGATATATTATATACAAAACAAATTCCAAATAATTAATTAAAAATATTTAATTAAAATATATTATTTTGTGATAATGAATAAACAATAATGAAATGGTGAAAACATGTTGGTACTGTCACTTTTGTTTTGTAAAATAATATGAAAATAATTGTGCTGTTATTAAATTATTTTGTATAATAATTAAATGAAAGATAAAAAAAATTACAAAAACTGATGTTTATTATTATTGTGGAAATGAAATTTTGAAAGGATTTAAAAAATACAATAAAATATATAAACTGAGTTAAAATATAAAGTGAAAACTTTATATGTATATTATATACACACACAAAATTTATATAAATCAAATGTAATAAATAATTAAAAATGTTAAAATTAAATTTTAATTTGTTTGAGTGATGGTCAAAATAAAAAAAATAATTTAAGGGTAAAAATTTTTTATTTATGTGATATTATTAAGAATTCAAAGTTTATTATAATGCTTTGTACATGTACAAAATGAAATATAAAAGGAAAATTTTAACTTTTAAAATAATAATAATAATAATAACACTAGTATGTGTTACAAAACGTGTCAACTAACACATGTAAATTCATAAACGCTGAAATAACATGTCACTCCAAATATATTCGTGCTCACATGTGTTACATCAAGTGTCACTCAAAATGCATGCATGTAATTATAAATGCTAACCATATGTTTTTATTTTGAAGTTACGAAAACCTTCACAATAATTTTTAGTTTGAAGTTCTCTACCTTTGTTCTTCACTTACAAACTAATGGTGTATTTGGATAAGGGAAGAGATTTGAGAGAATGAATTTACATTGTGTTTGGATTGGGGGTGGCATTGTAGCCGCAGACGGATGAGGAGTGTCACCCCCGTTTGGATCTGCTGATGGTGGAAGGTGAGGGTGAGTGGAAAGTTGGCCAAAATGAGGGACCTTTGATAAGTGAAGAGAAAGGAGGGTGTGTGGGAGTGAAAGCTACGTAGGATCACTACAAAGTCATTTCTGCCCCTTAGTTTTGTGCTTTATTTTGGACGTACATGTGATGGCCTTTCAGCAACGTGGAGGAAGCATGCATGCACAGTGGTGTGAGCAAGCTTTTCAGCAACACGCATGAGATTCCTGACCATGGTTCAAGAATCTTTTTGACCAACTTCAATGCAAAATGAATGCATAGTTAAGTTGGTGAGAGAGTGGATGAACCGTAATAAAGAGTGATGCACCATTATATAGTTGGTTATGAACCTCACAAAGCACAAAACACATTGAAATCATCTGAGACAGTTTTTCATTCGTTTAGGGTTTATAGAGGGCTTGGAGAGGGTCGTGAGTAAGCATAGTGGTAGGAGAGTGCACTTGGTTCTTCGTCTCTGACCTCAGGTGAGCTTTCTGAGAATTTTGTTAACTGATTAACACTGAAAAGCAACATATCCCATAATCGATTATCCAGTAAAAAACAGTTGATAATCGATTATGCTCATGACATAATTGATTATCTGTAAAAAATTTCGTGACATAACTCACTATGGGGGCTATGCAAAAGTGAACATAACCGATTATGTATGACCATAATCGATTATGTTTGTTTTTTAACTGCATGAATAATCGATTATGTGTCATAAAACTTTGGATAATCGATTATGTGTTGTTTTTAACGGAAGTGATAATCGGTTATGTTTATTATTTTTCCAAATTTTTGATTTTGTGTTTTTATATTTAATTTTTGAATGATTTTTTTCAGTCATAGTTTCATCTTGCTTAGACTTGCATTGTGTTGTAGTTTTGTTTTGCTCTCTCGAGGTATGTGTGTTTTTTTTTTTTAAATTGTGTTTGAATGTTTATTTTTATTTGGAATTTAATTTGTTTAAATTATTTTAAAATACTTATTGATTTTAATTAGTTTGTAATTTTAGATGCGAATGTTTAGGAGAAATAAAATAGTTATATTAGTAAATTAATTATTGTGTTAAGTTGATTATCTAAAATTGTATATTGTTATTGGAAAAATTTCATGAAATTTGAATTTTTTTTTCTGTGACATGAATTGAAATTATAGATCTGAATTTGTTTTTTTAAAATATTGTTATTAAAAAGATTATAAAAATTGTTGCAGTAATTTAAAAAAAAAAAAAACTAAATATATAGAAGATTTTTTAAGCTTTAACAATCCACCATGGCTACAGAAAGGCTTAAGTGCAAGAAATGACAATCGCAACAACAATTAAGGCTACCTCTAAAGAGATGATCGACAACAATGAAGATTGTGGTATAGGGTTTTAGATCTAATAGACAACAATAAAGGTTGTAGTCTAGGGTTTTAGATCTAAAGCTTTCCATGAGTTTGGGATTTAATATCCCCTATTTCAATTGTTTAGTGAACTGAGTCCACCATGGTTACAGCAAGACTAAGTGCAAATAATGACAAGATAAATCAGAACAATAATTAAACCTACCTATAAAGAGATGATCGACAACAATGAAGGTTGTCATCTAGGGTTTTAAATCAAATGTAATAAATAATTAAAAATGTTAAAAATAAATTTTAATTCGTTTGAGTGAAGGTCAAAATAAAAAATAATTTAAGGGTAAAAGTTTTTTATTTATGTGATATTATTAAGAATTAAAAGTGTTATTATTATAATGCTTTGTACATGTACAAAATGAAATATAAAAGGAAAATTTTAACTTTTAAAATAATAATAATAATAATAACACTAACATGTGTTACAAAACGTGTCAACTAACACATGTAAACTCATACACACTGAAATAACATGTTATCCCAAACACATGCACGATCAGACGTGTTACATCAAGTGTCACTCCAAATGCATGCATGTAATTATAAATGCTAACCATATGTTTTTATTTTGAAGTTACGAAAACCTTCACAATGATTTTTAGTTTTAAGTTCTCTACCTTTGGTCTTCACTTACACACTAATGGTGTGTTTGGATTAGGGAGGAGATTTGAGAGAATGAATTTACACTGTGTTTGGATTGGGGGTGGCACTGTACCCCCAGACGGATGAGGGGTGCCACCCCCATTTGGATCTACTGATGGTGGAGGGTGAGGGTGAGTGGAAAGTTGGCCAAAATGAGGGACCTTTGATAAGTGAAGAGAAAGGAGAGCGTGTGGGAGTGAAAGCTACGTATGATCACTACAAAGTCATTTCTGCCCCTTAGTTTTGTGCTTTATTTTGGACGTACATGTGATGGCCTTTCAGCAACGTGGAGGAAGCATGCATGCACAATGGTGTGAGCAAACTTTTCAGCAACGCGCATGAGATTCATGACTTCAGGAATCTCTTTGACCAACTTCAATGCGAAATGGATGCATAGTTAAGTTGGTGAGAGAGTGGATGAACCGTAATAAAGAGTGATGCACCATTATATAGTTGGTTATGAACCTCACAAAGCACAAAACACATTTAAATCATCTGAGACAGTTCTTCATTCATTTAGGGTTTATAGAGGGCTTGGAGAGGGTCGTGAGTAAGCATAGTGGTAGGAGAGTGCGCTTGGTTCTTTGTCTCTGACCTCAGGTGAGCTTTTTGAGAATTTTGTTAACTGATTAACACTGAAAAACAATGTATCCCATAATCGATTATCTAGTAAAAAACAGATGATAATCAATTATGTTCATGACATAATCGATTATCTGTAAAAAAACAATTTGTGACATAATCGATTATGGGGGCTATGCAAAAGTGAACATAATCGATTATGTATGACCATAATCGATTATGTTCATTTTTTAACTACATGAATAATCGATTTTGTGCCATAAAACTTTGAATAATCGTTTATGTGTTGTTTTTAACGGAAGTGATAATCGGTTATGTTTATTATTTTTCTAGATTTTTTATTTTTTGTTTTTTTATTTAATTTTTGAATGATATTTTTTTTCAGGGACAATTTCATCTTGCTTAAACTTGCATTGTGTTGTGGTTTTGTTCTGTTCTCTCGAGGTATGTGTGTTTTTTTTTATAAATTGTGTTTGGATGTTTATTTTTATTATGAATTTAATTTGTTTAAATTATTTTAAAATACTTATTGATGTTAATTAGTTTGTAATTTTAGATGTGAATGTTTAGGAAAAATAAAATAATTATATTAGTAAATTAATTATTGTGTTAAGTTGATTATCTAAATTTGTATATTGTTATTGGAAAAAAATTCATAAAATTTGAATTTTTTCTTTTCTGTGACATGAATTGAAATTATAGACTGAAATTATAGATCTGAATCTTTTTTTTTTTAAAATATTGTTATTAAAAAAATTATAAAAATTTTTGCAGTAATTTAAAAACAGATAAACAATGTTAATAAATAAATTTATGAATGTGCATTGTAATTATTTTTTTAACTTTTAAGCTGTTAATAAATACTTTTTTATTTAAAATTAAGAAATTTACATAATAGATTATTTTTTTGAAATTATTAGTCTTACATAATGGAAAATAAAAAATTTTAATGTTATTTTTTAAAACAAATATTGTAGTAATTAAAAAAACAGAAAAAAGATTACATAGTAAATTAGAATTTTTAATAATATGTGTACATATTTAATATTTTTTGAACATTTAATTCTTTATAAAAAAATAGATTTATTTATTTGAAATTATTATTTTTATAGAATGGAAATAGAATTTTTGAATGCTATATTTTATATTTTTTTTACATTTTACATACACATACCATAATGTTATGAAATACATATAATTTATTTCTCATAGTTTACATATAATTGATTATTCAAGATCTTTTAGTACAAGACGTCAAATGGTGGTGTTTGAGAAAAGGTTTCATACAAAATCAATATTACCACCAAAAGTTATGCATACTCTATTTTTTGATGCTCTAGGATTTGAATTCCAAAATCTTCTGAATTGGCAAGGTTTACAACCTTTCCTTGGAATTAATCTTCTGTATTATGAGGACTTGGTAAGAGTATTTTATACAAATGTAAAGATCACACCTCTTGGTCACCTTGCCATTGAGATTTGCGGAAGGATGATACACATTAAAGAAATGGATTGGATGAACATTGCTCATCTCATGTATGACGATCTTAAGTTAACCCTTGGGACGAATCCTGAGGAACTGGATTTTGATCGAGCACTGACATTATCGTCCATGATTCGTGAAGATGTTGAAGATCAAAATGTCAGAAATGCTGGTAGTCTGAAAATGAATGACCGACTATTCATTACACATGGGTGCATATCTTGTGCCCTCATAGAAGTAACTTCGCACAACTACTGAATGAAGATATTTTGATGTTGTGGTTAATAAAAAATATTGTAATCATTAATTGGCCTCATTACATCATGCAACACATTATCAAATGTCGGGATAAACAACATACCTCTCCCGTATGCAAATTTGATAACGAGGATCTTGCAGGTGTATGACTTCGACTTGTCGAATGAACAAGCAATAATGCTAAGATGAAATCATTACTTTGGGAAAAAGAGTATGACAAAATTAAATATATTTCAGGTCAATGGCGTATGGCAACTTTGTAGGCCTTACCAGTCACATGAAGAAGATGATGAAGAGGATCAATTGCCAGAAGAACATGTTGAAGGTGGTCAGCCTGAGCCGACAATCCTCATTCAAACGAATTGTTAACCCAAATTTTGTTTGGGACAAAACATGAATACCCGCATTGACAGGGTTGGCCAAAGGATGGACCGAATTGAGGATACTCTGAATGACATTTGACGCCATCAAGGCCATTGATTGTGTTATCATTATGTTATTGTCATTGTTATTTTTATTTCTAATTTTCATGTTCAACATTAATGAATTGTTATTGTTATTGTTATTGTTATTTTTGACATTGAACATTGTTTTGAATAATCATATTGTTTTGAATGCAACTCTTTTAACATTTTATTTCTATTATGTATAAATCATATTTGGGTTCCATTATCTAATACGAAACTTCGACAACATTGGTTAAGTGGCCTTCAATGTCTGTGTATCAGAACACATCGTCATCTAGTTGTACTGGTTGTAGTGTGCAAAAATGTGGTACTTTTACCCATGCTACTAGGAGCACAAGTGCCTTCGTTGCTCCTATTTGTGATTGTGGACAGTTTGTTGTTTTAAGAATAGCAACAACAGAAAAAAAATACTGGAAACAATTTTTGGGGTTGTCCCAACTACAAGGTAAACTTAACAATGTTATTTTAAAATTATTTATTGTTCAATTTTAATCTTTTCTTGAAAACAGATTAGAAGTGACATGGTTCCAGGTTGTAATTTTTTCAAATGGTGCATTGAAGACGTTGCCGATGAAAAAGATGCAGTTATTATCATACAACGAAATAAGATATGTCTTCTAGAAAACCGTTCGAAGGTCTCCACAAGAAGGATTAAAATGTTATTACTGGGGATGTGTTTCCTTTTTCTAATTAACATTATTATGTTCTTCATTTTATCTTAATTTCTAAATTAGAAACAAATGAACATGTTTTTATCTCTTTTCAGATCAAATATAATGACTTTATATTATATATTTTGAGAACTACTTAATATTCATGTTATGTTCTAAATAATCATTTACTTTTTAAAATATATTTATTTTGTTAATGATAATAATGGAAATCCTTATTAATAACAATTTTGTATATAAATATATATATAACATAATTTCAAGAAACATAAAAAATATTAAAATTATCTAAATAAATTAACTTAATTAACAAATTTAATTTAAATTAATAAAATGGAAAATAATAAAATTATATTTAAATATACAAAATTATTTATTTATTTCTTTGAATTTTAATTTTTTTTTCTTTTATTTATAATTAAAACTTTAATTTCTTTTAATTAAATATAATGTGCACAAAATTAATTATAATTTATTTCTTCTTTTTTATATACAAGGATAAATTTGTAATTTTATCATTTACACAATTAAAAATAATTCAAAATATCCTTACAACCATTACCTCACTCACATATTTCAATAAACTTTCCTCACACATCCACTCTAACATACCTCAATCCAAACACCCTCAACTTTTTTCACACTTTCTTCACAAATCTTCACACTTCCACTCCTCCACACCCTCTAATCCAAACAAAGCATTAAACTGATATGAGAGGAAAGTGAAGTTGTTTGGATTGTGGTATATTAGTGTAGATTTGTGGAGAAAGTTTATTGAAGTTTGTGAGTGATGTGATGATCGTATGAAAGTTTGTGAGTGACTTGGTAAATATAATAAGTTTAAAATAATTATAAATAATTTAATATAAAAACTTTAAAAATTAAAATAATATAAATTAAAAATTAATAAATAATAATAAAAATAAAAATGCATATTAATAATTAAATTTTAAATTACTTTTTATTTATTATTTTAATTATTCATTTTATTATAATATAAAAATATGTATTAAGTATTATACTTATATTTATATTAAAACATAATTTTTATTTATAATTAATTTTTAAAAAAGACAACTTTCTTCACAAATCTCTTCACATCACCAAAGAAAATTTGAAAGAATAAAAATGCATAGTTTTTTGTGATTTCCTATCATTTTTTTCTTGTTTTTCCAACTTTTCCTTCATTACTCTTATTCACCCCTTTTCTTTTGCCTTTCTCCTCCTAGAAACAAACACACCCTAAAACACACCCTAAGTATTCAATTTGTTCCAAACAAATGACTTTAGTATACACATTTTTGCACTACAACAAGGCAATGAACAAATGCTCAATTGAAGAAGTTACATTCACTTTTGCACACCTAAAGTAATTGCCTTGATAAGGAGGATCACCCTACAATGGATGAAATAAGTCATCCTCAAAAAACTCCACAGAAAACCATTGGCAATCACAATGCATTTCTACTACCCCACAAAACTCAGTAATTTTATTTAAAAAATGACTTATGGATCTAGAAGTATTTTTTTATTGTACAATGTAAAAGTCATTTTACAAACAACCATATTGTGCTAAAAGTTTCCTCAAGTTTTATCCTTATTAACTTCCTTATGTTTACTTGTTGGAAATCATGTTGAACAAGGAAACTTTGATGATTTCCAAATCTATCTTGAAGATCTATTGTTGTTGTGTGTCTAGTTAAGTATATTTTATCTTGTAAATTTGTATCTCATAATGATCCAAGTAAACTTGATTTAAAATCTCCTTTAAATGTTTTATTTTCCAAATATGTATTTATTTTAATTAGTTATTTCATATATTAATCAGTTAAAATTACTTATATTCAGGTTTGATGACAATAATAAGTATTTTAATAAATTGATTTATCATATCAACCGGTTGAAAACACTTAAGTTTTTTTAAAGAATTTAAAAATGATTTGTTTTCTTTTTGTATTTTTTGTTAAATGAAATCAACCAATTATTTTGATAAATGAATTGGTTTTTTATATGGTGATTTAATATGTTAAATAAAACATTCAATTATTTTCATAAACAAATTAAACGTTTTTATTAAAATATTATTATGTTAATCAAACTATTTTTAATTGATTTAACTGATTTCATTAAATGATCAAATTGTTTTAACAATCTTTCTTAGTTTATATAAAGATGTTTTATGATCATTTAACACAACACTTTTGAGAGAGAAAAACAAATTTTTTTAAAATCATTATTGGAGATTACATTTGAATCATTGTTGTGATGTGAAGTAGGTTTTTGGGTTACCAATTCTGTTGTTCTTCATTTGTATTAAATTCAGGTGTATTCAAACTTCATTCTTCTTTACTATTTTGTGTTGTGAACATATCCAGATAGGGTTTCTGAATTCTATGTGTGGTTAAGAGTGTTGTGTGTTCTTGAAGACTTCAAGATCAACACTCCTGGTTGTTCTTGTGATCTTTTTTTATTGCTTTAGTGAATTCTTAATGGTGTGCTCAGAACTAGATGTAACTCTTAGTTAAGAGTGAATCTGTATAATTCTCTTGTGCATTATCTCTCTCTATCTTACTCTGATATATGTCATATTAATTTGTTTTATGCCTATTATGTCTTTTATAATCAATTAAACAAGTAAATTAGTTGATTTAATTGAGTTTTCAATCTAACACTAGTATTTGTGAAAATCTTACGAAAATAACTCACCTCTCCTCTTATTTCAAGCTACCTATTCTAACCGATCCCACATCGACTAGACATAAAGAAATTTCATAGTATATTAGTGAGTACAAACCTCACTTTATAAACTAATTATATAAGATTGAATTAGACTTAAAGTACATTTCTTAATATTCTTAAAGCTAAAAAACATAATTAATGAATATAGTTAAAAAAAACATCAATGCTAGTTTCCTCACGTTTTTTAGTAGAAAAATAGTGAAAAAGTTTAGATAGTGAATGAAGAATATTGTGTCAATGCTAATTCCCATAAATGGGTAATTATGAGTACTAATTCATTGCCATTGCTTCCACACCTTATATATTATGCATAATCTAGAAGTAAAAAAGTTTTTGCAGTTAACCATTGTTTTAGAAATAATAATAAATTATGAATTGTATAATTTGGAAGTGACTATTAGATGATGAATAAGACTATTATAAAAAAATATTTTTAAACTGTGCAAATCTAAAATAGAATTTTGAATTCTGTATTACATAATCTAAAAGTTATAATTACCTTTAAAATTAATAATTCGGATTGTGTAATTTATATACTTTTATAAGTTTCAGAAAATGGAGGTTTTTATATTTACCGGGTATAGAAAAAAAAAAGGCTTGGGTGTGCAAAAAAAAACTTCCATAAGAAGGTTTTATTGGGTCCTTGGTGACCCCTCTCACATACATTATAGGATCTGATTTTGGGCAGTTTCTTCCTGAAGTCCTACATTTTTCTTCTTGCACCCCATAAGGTTGTGCAAAGATAAAATTGTTTCTATGTACATTTATTTTTTTACATTCTGGATTATGAAACCATGTAAATTTTCGGATTAGTGCTTCCAGTATTACATGACTGATAGTGTTAATCCAAAATAAAAAAAATGCAGAACATCCATAATTGAAAAAATCATTCTATATTCATCAATCCGTAATTCAAAATATGTATTCTAGATTCAGAAATCCATAACTGAAAAAAATAATTTTGGATCCACCAATCCGTAATAGAAATTAAGCTTCCGGATTCAGCAATCCGAAATCAACATTTTATGCAAACTTTGCTTCTGGAACACCCCTCATCTGGAAAGCAACATGATTCACTTCCGGATTAATGAATCCATAGCATACTTCCAGATCCCGAATTCAAATAACAAGTGAAGGTCAATTTTGAAATTTATAAAATTGTGGAGGTGCAGAAAGAAACTGGTCTGATTTTGTTAACGTTTTAAAATAGGCAATTTCTCCCTGCAGCATATCAATTATAACATGCACCAATCTTCTATCGAAAATGACAAAAATGCCCTTTCTAAATAACGAAAAGAGTGGCTTAGTTAGATGGTTATATAAGTTCAACTAAACATAAAAAAAAAACATTAAGTAGATGCAGTGTACACTTACATAGGTCATTTGATGAGGAAAAGAACACATAATTCAACAATGCTAAAATCTAATATCAAGCCTATCAATTCATTCAACTTTTGTAAATCCTCTCTTCTCTTCCTCCTCACCATCTTTGAAATTGTAAGATGAGATATGTTCGTTGGTTTGTTCCAAATCTTCTTCCTTGTTCCGTTCTGTAGTTTCTGCCACGGGCTTGTAAGTGTAAAACCAAGCACATATAAAATAATAAACAAGATTTACAAGTTGAATGACAGTAACAAGAAAGTAATAGTAGTCCAATCCACCCCTATTGAGGTTCCTATCTGGAAGCCAGTTCCTCTCATTGCCAGTATACTTATGCACCAATGTCACCAGTAATGTACCTAAGTAGTTCCCAATGGCTGTGGTTATGCAGTACAGAGCTGTAGCACTGCTTCGCATGCTTTCTGGTGACTGCTCAAAGAGAAATTCCAAATGCCCAACAGACATGAAAATTTCAGCCACCCCATGCAGAAAATACTGAGGCACCAGCCAGAACACACTTATAGGAATAATGGCTTTTGGATCATCCAATAAGTGGTATTTGGCAGCAACTGATTTTCTTTTCATTTCAATCAGAGCAGCAACCACAGTGGCTATGATGTTAATTATGAAGCCTATTCCCATTCTCTGTAGGCTAGTGATTCCAGAAGGTTTCCCTGTGAACCTACGGGCAAAGGGAACAAAAAAGCGGTCGTATAGAACAACTCCTGACATCATGGTTAGCACACTGAAAATGGACATACTTGCTGGTGAAATTTGGAAAGAGGGAGAGAGGTGGCGATCCATTGTACGAGCTTGTTGAATTACAAAGCTGTGCAGATGTGATGAAGAAGTTATGAGCAAAATTCCTGATGCCCATATTGGAAGCATTCTGATGATAGATTTTAGCTCCTCAACTCTGTGGACAGTGGCTAACCTCCATAAGTCTGGTGTTGTAGATGGATCTCTTGCCTCCTCCTCTGTGACAATTGCAGCCTTGTCCAACCATCTGCAAATGCTCCCAGTAATCAGTGTGAATCGTATAGCGTATACATAGAAAAAGTGAAGGATCGATGGAGGGTGGACCATAGTTGATTATTGAAGGCTTTCAATGTTTGAAGTTGGTGTTTAAATAAATCTTAAATCCCTCAAAAGGAAAATCTAAGAATAGATAATACCACACATTGTTCATGTTTCAAGTATTTGATTTGAATGAAAAATGGTAAATGTGTGACTTACTTATATTGATCAGAGTGTAGAAGCATGCCTTCCAAAGCAATGGGAGCATCAAGTTCCCAATTGTGGTACAAAAGCTTGGGATCTTCTGGTAAAGCCTTGTTCCTTTTCTTTACAGCTGCTGCGATTACTTGGGCTAAACGAACCAAAGGGCTTCCTTCTGGTTTGACAGTCTTATAGAGTGGTGAGCCCAACACAAAGGCAATGATGGATATCAACATGGCAATGCTTGGAATTCCAAGGCCCCAACCCCATCCCATATTGTCTTGAATGTAAACCACAATGGTCAAAGCACTTAGAGAAGCCAATCCCATGCTGAAAAAGTACCAGTTGAAGAGGTTCCATTTCCTTGATGCCACACCAGTTTTGGTCATGTCAAATTGGTCTGCTGAAAAGGGAACAACACAAGGTCTAATGCCACCTGATCCAACAGATGTGAGGAGGAGGGAGATGTAGAGTATCCATAGTTGCGAGGATGTGGCTTCTTGGCAGTTCACTTGTGTAGGACACGGTGGAGGTCGAAAATGTGGCAGTATAGCTGATACAGTGATGCTAACCAATCCCTGTGCCAAGAAAATAGTTGACAAAAATTATTTGGTAGGATGTACTAAAATGGAACATGCTTAAGTTATAACTGAAATCACTTGTTTTGAATTTGAAACTTTATCTAACTGAACTGTGGTGATTTTCAAGTTTGAGAGTTTGAAAGGAATGAGATAAACCTTAATGCTTTATTTTAACTTTTTCAGAGGTAAAGAAGTTCAATTAGAATGAGTCATTTTTCACAATGAGAGTTGATTAGATAAGATTAAATTATAGTGGAAAGGAAAGGGTAAGAAACCAGTTCAAAAATGAGAGAAGCAACAGTAATGGTCCAAAAGCGTCCAGCAAAGGAATCTGCTATAATAGCTCCAATGAGAGGAGTGAAGCTAGACGTTCCACCAAAGTTTGTCAATGTGTTTGAGGCAGACACCAATGGCATGTTCAGCTCTTGGGTCAAGTAACTTATCAAGTTACCATGAAAACCAGCACTTGCAAATCTGTCACACAGTTCATTTGCTGCACCATTTGTATCAACTTTGTGTTAAAAATATTTAGATTTTGGACACTGCACAATACTTTTTTTTTCTTTACCTCAAATCTTTGTTAGCTACTCAAAGTATTGTGGATACACGATGTATCTAATAAGTCTCTTTACCAAAAAAAAAAAAAAGTAAATTTGTTGTTTATTAGATGAACTATGTTGTTTATTTAACAAGTCTCTTCATGAAAAAAAGTTAAAGGAAAGATGCTTCCAATGCGAAAGAAAGATGAAAACTTGTTTTTTCACGTGTTTACTTATATCAATATATGTTTCATGTGATTTTTAATTTAAACATTGTTTATCATATATTTTTATCTTCACTGTTTATCTTTTTGAAATAATGTACAAAATTACTAATTGCACAAGTCGTTGTCATAAAATGGTAAGTGAGATATAAATAATTAATAATGTTTAAAAATGATTATTTTTCTAAATTAATAGAAATTTTGAGACAAATTATCCTAATAAAGAAAACAACTTCTTCACTAATATTATTAAAAACTGTTTTTTTTCTTTGGTAATAAAAAATCTTGTTGAATATTTCTTAATACAACTTTTGATTGTAAGTGTAAACCCTAAATTCTATGAAAAATAATATTTTATTGAAAGAATATTTGATATAATTTGAATGATATATATATGCGCTGTGTATTTTTTTTTCTAGGATGTTAAAATAAAAAGTTTTTGGAAGATGTGTCTTGCTCATTTTATAAGATCTATTGCAAATACATATGAAACTGTCCTCGAGTAAATACATATGAATTAATTATGTAAGAATATTTGCAGCAAAGAATGTTTAATCCGTGTTTATCTTATCAGAAACTGTGGTAGAATTAATTTAAGTGATAACAAAAGTTTCTAAAATTTTATTAACATTATTTTTACCAAAAATAGTGTTTATCGAAAATACAGTGAAATATAAATAACAAGTTACGAAAATGTAAGTATTTATAATAATATATCGGAACAAAATTTCTAAAAATCTAATATAAATTACTTAAAAGTAATGTAAGATTACTAATTTTATTTACAATGAAATAAGAATTTATGTTATTTATAAGAACCAGTAGCAGAAACGTTCTAAATGAAGTTTAAGAAAATTAGTTTTTAACAATTTAAAAATATTATACGAAACATTAATAGATTTAACATCACTAATCACACTATTATATGTTATATTGGTAATAAATTTTAGTATTCAGAACATTAATCATTATCTTTGACAAAGGAGCATCTCAGATTTACCGAAAAACCTTAAATAAATAAATTAATTAAATTTTACCTAAAACAAAATAGCCTGTTGATTATATTGTATTAGACAGGTTTGGATTTAAACTAGAAAATTAAACTGAGTTAATTTTAATTGAAATTAAAAACATATTATTATAAATTTTAGAATTGGAGGTTAAATTTGTATAAAAAAACCCCCAAATCTTTATGTACTATACAACTGCTCGCAACACAGAAACAAAAATAAATTAAAGTTTGGAGAAACATGACTTTTTTTACCTCGTAAAATATCCATTTTACACAACAGAGTTGGATTGAAAACACTCCCTCCTATTCGATTAATTGACTGAAAACTACTATTTTTTTATATTATTGTTATTATTAAATGAAAAATATACACGAGAGAGGCTCTAGCTTAAAAAAAAATAAAAAAAATTAGAATTTAAAATTACATTAAAAAATAAAAGTTCTTTTAATATAAATTCTCCTACGTCTACTCTTGACCGAGTTGATGTTTTACCAAAACTGAGCTACTTGCAAGAATTATTATGTTAAGAAAGTAATGATAATAAAAAATAATCCTCTTACAATAATTTAATCCTTTTAATAAATATATAGAAACGTTGTTAAGTAGTACATTGGTGTTTTTTTTAGAAAGAATTATTAAGATTTTGTGGGTTGATGAGTTTGAAATGAAATTATTTTGGAAAGCCATAAGCATGAGTGGGAAATGAAGTTTAAAAGAAAAAGAATGAGAAGGGAAGTGAGTGAGTGACTGACCAAGGATGAAAGGTAATGTTCTGATGCCTCCTCGTCGAGGTTCGCTCCTCTTCACTTCTTTCTCACCCTCCATTTCCTCACTCTTCTTCGCCTTCTTCTCTATCTCCATTTTTCTGCTCCTTCACTTCTGTTATTCACAGTCTATTATCCTTCTTCTGTGGGTCTTCTCTTCTCTTCTGTCTCTCTCTATATATAGATTTGTGCAAGAAAAACACTGCACTCTTGTGGGGTCATACCAATATCAATGCTTACCTTTATTCTCTCTCTCTCTCTCTCTCTCTCTCTCTCTTTTATTGTAAAAATACTTCTGGAAAATGTTTGGGCTAATCATATATTTGGGTACCCCAAAACTAATATCATATTCTCTCACCACTAATAATTTATTATTATACAGCTTTTTATTAAAAAATGTTTCTAACTCATTCTCCAGTGTCGCTATGGTTCCTATGATATGGTTTTCTAATATTTAACTATAACACATTGTTTGCTTCAAGAAGTGGAAACATGGGATGGGACCTATGAAGGCCAAAAGAAATAACACAAATGGAAAGTAAAATGTTATTGGAAAAACATTTTACGGGCTTGTTTTTCGTGTACAAGATTTGCACATTAATTTATTCGTGATCAAAGATTATACAATTGTTATATTTATTTGATTATGTAATTGCTTATGTAAAAAACATAAAGATGTGATTGATTGTAATATTTTTTTAATATTTATGTTATCCATTGTAATAAAATAAATTATCAATGTTTTGTTTGAATTTGAAGATGATTAGAAGAAAAAAGAAAAAAATGACTTTTAGGAAAAAATGACTTGAAAGTGAAGATGTTTGAATTAAGGAAAAGAGAATGAGAAATGAATGATATAAATGGTCAATTAATGATCTAAACGGTTCAATGAACATAAGTGAATCAGACATCAAACAGATTAGATACACAAGAATTAAAAGGTCTAGCAAAAGACCATCTACACAAAGGTTAGACACATCACTACAAGAAAATTATTAAATAAAAACCAATTTTAGAGACTAAAATAATTAGTTGCTATATTAACAAATTTAGATACTATTTTAGAGACTAAAAAATTATTGGTATCTAAATTAGTTTCTATTATTGATAAATAATTTCTAAATTGGTATCTAATTAGATACCAAATTTCTAAATACCAACTTTAGAATAATAATTGGTAGTTAAAACTTAGGTAGCTAATTAAATACCAATTTAGAAACTATTTATCAAAATAGAAACTAATTTAGATACCAATAATCTTTTTAGTCTCTAAAATAATATCTAATTTTTTCAATATAACAACTAATTATTTTTTGTCTCTAAAATTAGTTTCTATTTAATGATTTTCTAGTGGTGCATGTTACAAAAGACCGTTTATACATTATAGAAGACCACATAATCGATTATGGTCTTATATAATTTATATAATTGATTATGGCATTTTAAAAATCAAGCCTGCTTTACCTCTTCATGTGTAACCCACTCCTATAGCGTGTTTTCTCAGCGAACCAAGATTACATCACCTCAACAAGCATGCGAATCTTTGCGTCATGAACAATGGTCATGCACAGTTGTCATGTCTAGTTAAAAGTAAGTGGACATTTTCATATTTCTCTCAAATCTGCGTGATTTTCTCCTTGTTTCACCTCATTTGAGTGAGTATCATTCTCTTAAGTCCACATTCGCATTTTTTCGCAAATGAATGAATCCAAACAGGAGTGATTCTCTCAAATTCGTCTGGATGAACAATACTCACTTGGAAACAAACACACGGTATAACAAAACATAATTAAAATAATAAAATTAATTAATTTTAAATTTTGATATTCATGGATAATTAATTTTAATATTTTGTTTTAAAATATAATTAATATTTTATAATAATTTTTATTTTAATTTGAAAATTATTTCATCTCTAATTTATATTTTTCATAAATTATTTTTTACTTCAAATAGTTTTAGACATTGATAAATATAAATAATCAACTATTATTTTATGACTAAATACTCGGTTTGTAAGTAAACATTTTTTTAATCTGAAACAGATATTTAAACATTTTTTAATATTTAGTCATATTTTATTTTTAATATAAGAAATATTTTGATTATTTTTAAATTATTAGTTTAAAAAATTATTGTTATATTAACTCTTAAATACTACATGATAAATTTAGTATCTCAAAAGTAAACCATTATTTATTTATTATCTTGTGATGATTTTACTCCAGTGAAATAAAAATCTTAAAAAAAATCAAATAACTTTAAATGTTAATTCAAAATACGGTAAAATAATAAGAATACGATCAACATAATAAAAGTTGAATTCAAACTACTGTAAACATAATAAAATATATAAAATTAGACATAATAATCAACAACATTAATATAAAAATAATTTGAAAACCTTCTAAAAAGTAATAAAACAATACTCATAACAATACAAATTCATACCAGATATTAAATAACATGGTTGATAGTATAGTATATTTTTTTTGAGAAGTTGAGCTAAAAGTTAACATGGTTGATAATATATATATATATATATATATATATATATATATATATATATTTTTTTTTTTTTTTTTTTTTTTTTTTTTTTTTTTTTTTTTTTTTTTTTTTTTTTTTTTTTTTTTTTTTTTTTT